>Ga0208299_1001366_pt1 | contig 18416 bp, 17 predicted proteins | sample 15_taG_FD_184089 | JGI IMG/M metagenome (GOLD analysis project Ga0208299, IMG submission 184089) | Marine viral communities from the Subarctic Pacific Ocean - 15_ETSP_OMZ_AT15312 metaG (SPAdes) (version 2) | ecosystem: Environmental > Aquatic > Marine > Oceanic | place: Pacific Ocean | collected...
TTATAGCAATGTCGCACATTTTATGTAAAAAATAGCTGTTAACCAGACTTGACAAATTCGGAAACCTAGTGTATAATAGTAATATTTAATACAGGAATAATAATATGCCTCTTCCAGAGATAGTAAAGACAGATGGGCGTAACTATACGCCAAAACAACAAGCATTTCTAGACGCTTTATACATAAATTCTGATGGTGATATAAATCAGGCTATGGTATCTGCGGGATATAAAGAGGGCGCAGGTTCTACGGCAATAGTAAAAGCATTAAAGAATGAAATATTAGAGATAGCTAACTTGATATTGACACGAAACGCTCCGAGAGCTGCTAATAAGCTAGTGAACATCATGGAAAGTGATGCGCCAATACCTCAAGCTAACCAAAAGTTGAATGCCGCGCAGAGTTTATTGGATAGAGTCGGCATTGTTAAAGAAAATAAACTACAAGTAGACCATAATGTTACCGGAGGCATCTTTGTTATGCCTGCAAAAGAAGAATTAACTATAGATGCGGAAGATGCAGAGGTAATGAATGAGTAGTCTACTAGAAAAAGAAATTAAATTAATTAAAAAGAGAGGTCCTACCATACCTTTTGGATATAAAGTTGCTGAAAAGAACAAGGGATACTTTGAACCAATACAATCAGAACTAGAATCCTTAGACTTAATGGTGAATTATGTACAAGGTAAAGGATTATCTCTACGGGAAGCATGTGATTGGTTATATTACAAAACAGATAGAAAAATATCCCCCGCCGGGCTCTCTAAAATAATAAAAACAAGATACTAATTGCGGAACACCAAATATATTTTCTAAAACCTCTTGACAATTCCTAAAATATAGTGTATAATATTCTTATAGAATATCTTTAAGAGCTACTATTAAAAATATCTTATAAGTATTTTTATTATATATTATTTTATTTTATTATTATAGATATTATTTAAATGACAAAAGAACTAAAGTATATAACTCTTGATGAATTCTCTAAGCTCTATCCTGATTTAGTGTTAGACCAGTACGCTGTTGCTGGAAACTATGTAAAACTTAAAGTTGACGGTACTCCTGCAAAGAAGAGAGGATTTAAGAAAGGCGCTGTTAGAAGATATAGCAAAGTCAAAGGAGTTAGAAAAGCAGACAAGGCTAATAGAAAAAAAATAGCCAAGAATAGAAAGAAGACAACCAAGATAGTAAAGAAGGTTGCAAAGAATTCCCGAAAGAGTATTATATCGGATGAAGCAATAAAAGGTGCTAACCTAGCTGGTAAAACAATACTCTTCAAACCAAACGCAGGACCTCAAACAGATTTCCTTGCAGCCCCAGAGAAAGATGTACTATATGGTGGAGCAGCTGGTGGAGGCAAGTCCTATGCTATGTTAGTTGACCCGCTGCGCTATGCACACATTGGGGAACATAGAGCATTAATACTAAGACGTTCTATGCCAGAACTAAGAGAACTAATAGATAAGAGCAGAGAACTCTATCCTAAAGCTTTTCTTGGTGCTAAGTTTAGAGAAGTAGACAAGATATGGAAGTTTCCCTCTGGCGCTACGATTCAATTCTCTTTCCTAGAGAAAGATGCAGATGTATATAGATTTCAGGGACAAGCCTACAGTTGGATTGGTTTTGATGAGATAACTCACTTACCCACCGAGTTTGCGTGGAACTATCTTGCTTCACGTTTAAGAACAACAAACCCATTAATACAAACTTATATGCGTTGTACTGCTAACCCCGGTGGTAGCGGAGCAGCTTGGGTAAAGAAAAGATATATAGAACCAACACCTCCTAATGAAACCTTTACAGGTAAGGATGGTGTTGTTAGAAAATTTATTCCTGCACTTCTTCAGGATAATCCTTATCTAGCTGATACTGATTATTTAAAGATGTTGGAATCTCTTCCTCCTGTACAGCGGAGACAACTATTAGAAGGCAACTGGGATATCAATGAAGGTTGCGCATTTGTAGAATTTGACACAGAAAAGCATGTTATTCCTCCTTTTGATATACCTCCTACTTGGTCAAGACTTAAAGGTGTTGACTACGGCTATGCTGCAGAGTCTGCTGTAATATGGGCAGCGGTTGACCCTAATGATGACACACTTATTATATATAGAGAACTATATCAAAAAGGATTGACTGGTGAAGACTTAGCAGAACGCATTACAATCTATGAAGAAGGCGATGCATATTCTATCTCTGGAGTTCTGGATACTGCAGCTTGGAATAGAACTGGCTATACTGGTCCAACTATAGGTGAGATACTAGTAAGAGCTGGACATAAACTAAGACCAGCAGATAAGAATAGATTAGCGGGTAAGATACAAATACATGAAAGATTAAAGCCCAATAAGATAGACGGTAGACCTAAGATGCAGATATTCAATACCTGTCCAAATCTTATCAGAGAATTACAAACCATTCCGGTTGACAAGAATAGACCGGAAGATGTTGATACAAAAGCTCCAGACCATGCTTATGATGCCCTCAGATACCTCATAATGTCCCGTCCTAGAGCCTCAGTTCATGATGAAATGTTTCAATTTAAACAGAATTTAGATACACATCAGATGTCAGATGAAGTGTTTGGTTACTAAATAGAAACTTTTTTCTATAAAACCCTTGACAAAAGTAAAAATATACTGTATAATATATAGTTATTGTTTATATTAAGTTGAAGGCATATGGCTGATAGAGAAATTAAGTTCGGTATAAACGAATCTGCACAGCCTTTTGTTTCAGCAGATGAAATATCCGCGCCTCAAATAGAGCCAGAAACAGAGCCAGAAAAAGAGAATCAGGTATTTATCTCTAGGCTCGCGGGTTTGGTGGAAGAAAGATTTGATGCTGCTGAAAGAGGCAAGCAAGACGATGAGAAGAGATGGTTAGAAAGTTATCATAACTATCGCGGCATTTATAATAAGAATGTACGCTTTAAGGAAAACGAGAAGTCTAAAGTTTTCATCAAGGTAACTAAAACAAAAACTCTTGCAGCCTATGGTCAGTTGGTAGATGTTGTTTTTTCAGGCGCTAAGTTTCCTTTGCAGATTCAAGAGACGGCAGTACCAGACGGTATATCGGAATTTGCACATTTAAATCCATTAAAGGACCAGATTGGTAATGCAATGGATATCAATCCAGAACTGGAAGGTAATCTGGATTATATGCCGGGTGTAGGAATAACAGATGACAACGTAGGTAACTTCAATCCCTATGATGTAGGTTTCGCAGGCGATGGCAATGAATTAAAGCCGGGAGCAATTCAAACAGATTCAGATAAATTTTTAGGTTCTTTAGAAGAAGAATATACTAACGATACTGGAGAGGTAATTGTTAGTGAAGGTGTAGCCCGCTCTCCTGAATTGTCTCAAATAAAGCCAGCTCAAATAGCCGCAAGACGAATGGAGAAGTTAATTCATGACCAGATTGAAGAATCTAATGGAGTTACAGAATTACGAAATGCGTTATTTGAAGCGGTTCTTTTGGGCACGGGCATCATCAAAGGTCCGTTCAATTATAATAAAACACTACATTCGTGGGAAGTTGACGAAGAAGGAAACAGAAATTACCAACCGGAGAGCGTAAGAGTACCGCGTTTAGAGTTTGTTAGCGCTTGGGACTTCTATCCCGACCCCAACGCAAATTCAATGGAAGAAGCTGAATGGGCTATACATAGACACAAGTATAATAAATCCCAACTAAGAGCATTGATGAATCGTCCTTATTTCGATAAGACTAAGATATTGGAATGTATAAAGCAGGGATTTAACTATAATAAGCGTTCTTACGAAACTGATATAAAATTAGATAATACGACTAACTGGAATGAGACTGACAGATTTGAAGTATTAGAATATTGGGGAACGATGGATGCTGAGTTCGCTAGGGAAGCTGGACTTGTTGTAAATGATTCCATAGATGATTTAGAAGAGATTCAGATTAATGCTTGGATTTGTATGGGAAAGATTATACGTTTGGTAACGAATCCTTTCAAGCCATCAAGACTTCCTTACCATGCAGTGCCTTATGAAAAGAATCCTTATTCTTTCTGGGGTGTGGGAGTTCCAGAGAATATGGAAGACTCTCAGCAGATTATGAATGGTCATGCGCGAATGGCAATAGATAATCTAGCATTAGCCGGTTCATTAGTATTTGATATAGATGAAGCCGCTTTAGTAAGTGGACAATCTATGGAAATATTTCCCGGCAAGATATTTAAAAGACAAGCGGGTATGCCCGGTCAGTCTATATACGGATTAAAATTTCCGAACACCGCACCAGAGAATATGCAGATGTTTGATAGGTTTAGACAGTTAGCAGACGAGTCAACTGGAATTCCATCTTACTCACACGGCAATACAGGTGTTCAGGGAATGACAAGAACAGCATCAGGTATGTCTATGTTAATGGGAGCAGCCTCTCTTAATATAAAAACAGTTGTTAAAAACCTAGATGATTTTTTATTAAAGCCATTGGGAGTAGCATTCTACCAATGGAATATGCAGTTTTACGAGGGAGATTTAAGTGTTATTGGAGACTTTGAAGTCAAAGCCACTGGAACTAGTTCACTTATGCAGAAGGAAGTTAGGTCACAAAGGCTTACTACTTTCTTGCAGTCAGTTCAAAACCCGGCTGTTGCGCCATTTGTCAAAGTTAGTAAAATCATTCAAGAGCTGGCTTACAGCCTTGACTTTGACCCAGAAGAAATAATTAATTCGCCAGAAGAAGCGGCAATATATGCCGAAATAATAGGCTTACAAAATCAGCCCCAGACACAGGAAGCAGCTCCGCCCGCTGCTGGTGTCACGGGGACTGGTGATGGTACGATAGGAACTGGCGCAGTACCACAACCCGGAGAAGAACAGTTTAGCGGCGCACCACAACCTCAGCCGCAACAACCTCCTCAAGTATAATGGATATAAAAAAACTTATGGGATTGGTAACTTCACCGGCATGGCAAACTTTTGAAGAATACTTGGAAGAAGATAAAGATATGACTATAAAAAGAGTTATGAATTCATCTGATGACAAAGAGATAGCAAAAGCACAGGGGCGCTTTGCACTAGCGGAGCAGGTTCTAAACATACGAACACTATTAATTAATAAAAATGGGTAAGGCAAGCGATATAGATTTCTTAGCAGAGGCATGCAATAATGGAAACCTAGAAGCTTGTGAAATTTTAAGGAGAAAGAGAATGGCAGCATACGGAATGAAAGATGGCGGATTACTAGCAGATGCCTCTAGAACATGGAGGATGGAGTCCGATTATCCAGAATTTGAGAAAGGAATAGCCGATAGACTGTCGAAAGAAAGAGTACCAGAAGCAGAGATTGAAGAGCAATTTAACTATAGTCCATTACAAAGAGGCTATGCAGAAGGTGGCGAAATAGATTTTGATACTGAAGGTTCAATGTTAGACCCAGAAATTCCTTTAAACTTTGAAGAGGATTATTCTGATAGAAGAGAAACGTCTGATTTTCCTGCTTTTGAAGAAGAAATATCAGCAGAAGGTGAAGAAGATATCCTAACTGGTTTATCTCCAGAAGACCAAGAAATATTATATCAAGCCTTATCTGATTATCCTGAATTAAGAAAAATACTAAACACGCTAGGCGCTACTTCTTCTCAGGAAGTTTTTGATGAAGAAGGTAGTGTTGAAGGTCCGGGAACAGGAACAAGTGATTCAATACCTGCAAAGTTATCAGACGGTGAATTTGTATTTACTGCTAAATCTGTAAAACAATTAGGTGTAGATAAACTTAGAAAGATGATGGCAAAAGCTGAAACCGATTATGATGAAGCTGATAATAAACAGCAATTTGCTCAAATGGGAGATGTGGGCTTTGCAGCAGGCGGTTTGTTAACAAGAGCTGATTACTTTAAATATGGCGGGTATACCAAATCTAAAGAAGATTTTCCAAAAGGAAGCTATGCAACAGAGGATGAAGGAACTGAAACAGGTGAATTAACTCCGGGCAAGGAAAGAGAAAGAAAACGTCTTCTAAAAGAAAGAGAAAGAAAAAGTATTCTAGGAGATTTACTATATAAGCTTTTAGGATTAGACCCTGTAACACAGATTAAAGGAAAAGACGGTAAGCCGGCTATAGGCAGAGAGTCTTCCTTATTTACAAGGACATAACCAAATTCCATTCTAAATAGAATGGTATAACCGGGATAGCCATAAACGGTATCCCATTTTAATAACTCGCTTAATAAAAGGAGAATAATAATGACAAACGATTTAACAACACTTAACGAAAATTGGATAACAGCTTTCGACCCATTTAGAAACCAGACACTAGGTTTTGATAATGTATTTGACCAGCTATCTTCGCTGTCTCATTTTGAGATACCTAACTATCCACCTTACAATATAAAGAAGGTTAAAGATAATAAGTATCAATTAGAAATGGCACTAGCAGGATTTTCAAAGGTAGATTTAGATGTTGAGGTGAAAGATAACACTTTAACTATTTCTGGAAATTCCGTTGACAAAGATAATGATGATGGTTTCGTTTATAAAGGTATAGCACAACGAGCCTTTAAGAGACAATGGGCTTTGATAGACTATCTAAAAGTGTTTAATGCAAAATTTAAAGACGGCGTTCTTGTGGTAGATATGGAATTAAATCTACCAGAAACAAAGAAGTCGAAAAAAATTAAAGTACAATAAATTAACTACAAAATAACAGACTGACTGACGAGATTTAGTCTGACTTTGTAGCGACAACCCCAGAGCTACCCTTTTGGCACTCTGGATTTTACTAACCCCGAAGCCACCCAGTTATACAACTGGCACTTAATGGAGGAAGTTATGACACAAGCAACAGAAAAAACGGAGGAAATCCAACAACCAAAACCAAACCCTTATAATGCTAAAAAGACATGGGACAACAGCAATTCAGAATCCGATATAGGTTTTCAAAGCGCTGATGATTCCTTAGCATACGTTACCCCTCGAAAGGAAGCAGTGATATCTAGCAGAGAGCCGATACTTAAACAAGAAAGCGGTGAACCTAAAGAAGCTGAACCTACAAAGGCTACTAACAATGATGATTATGTCGAAGAGCCAACCGAACAATTTAAAAAGGTTGATTTTAAAAAGCGTTATGATGATTTGAAAAGACATTATGATAGAAAATTAGGAGACTGGAGGCAAAAAGAAACAGCTTTAAAAGCTGATTTGAAAGCCAATCGTACAACCTATGTAGCACCTAAAACCCCAGAAGAACTGGCTACTTTTAGAGAGGACTATCCAGATGTCTATGATGTAGTAGATTCATTGGCTCATATGAGAGCACAGGAACAAATCTCTAATTTAGAAGATACAGTTTCTAGGCTATCAGAAAAGGAGTCGGCAAGTAATAGAAGAGCGGCTGAACAAGAACTATTAAATGTTCATCCAGACTTTAGAACAATTAGAGATTCAGATGATTTTCATGATTGGGCTAGAGTACAACCTGAAGCAATTCAAGATTGGATTTATAAAAATTCAGGCGATGCTTCACTTGCTTCTAGAGCCATAGATTTATACAAACAGGATGCTGGTTATACTTCTGAAACACCTAAGTCTGTGTCAACAAATAGTTCAGAAACAGACCCAAGAGGCAGTGCTGCAGATGCAGTACAGGTTACGGCTAAAACCCAAGACCCATCTGCCCCGCAGGAAAAAGTCTGGACAACCTCAGAGATTGCTAATCTTTCTGTTGACCAATTTGAGAAGTTTCAACCTGAAATAGATGAAGCTTTTAAAACAGGTCGAATAGCTAAAGGTTAGTTTTCATTAAGTAACTAAAGGGGTATTTACGCACTACTAAAATAGTGTTTGTTTACCTCTAATATAAGGAGAGAGTACCATGGGCTTTGAAACAGGTTCTAGTATAAACTTTGACCCAGCCGTAACGAGTAATACCAATTCGTTCTGGTTGCCGTCAGTGTTTTCAAAAAAGGTACAGGTTGCTTTCCGCAAATCGGCAGTAGCCGAGGCTATCTGTAACACTGATTATATGGGAGAAATCGCACAATTCGGTGATACAGTTAACATTATAAAAGAACCAACAATCACAGTAGCTGATTATGCTCGTAATACAGGAACTCTAGCATCCACAGATTTAACGGATGAAGAGTTAATCCTGCAGATTGACCAAGCGAAGTATTTTCAGTTCAAGGTTGATGACTTAGAAAAGCGTTTTTCTCATGTAAACTGGCAACAGGTTGCATCTGATAACGCTGCATATCAATTGAAAGATGCGTTTGATGTAAACGTACTAACTGCAGCTTGTGCTGGCGTAACTGCCGCTTCAGGTGCATACGGTACAGGCGCTGCTCCAATTGATACTGGTTTTGGCACAAGTGAAATAGACCCACTAGACGTGTTAGCACGTTTGGCGCGTTTACTTGACGACAACAATGTTCCTGAAGAGAACAGATGGGTTGTAGCCAAGCCGGAGTTCTATGAAGAACTAGCGAAAACATCATCTAAGTTGATGTCGGTTGATTATAATCAAGGTAGCGGCGGTTTGCGAAATGGGCTGGTTGCATCGGGAGAGCTAAGAGGCTTTAAGATGTACAAGTCAAACAACATACCAACACCTACAGGTAGTGGTAGTCCTACGCATCAGGTTTTAGCTGGACACATGTCAGCTATGTCTTGTGCGCAGTCACTATCTACTGTTGAGTCACTTAGGGACAATTTAACTTTTAAAGATATTGTCCGCGGTTTGTTAGTGTGGGGTCGCAAAGTATTGCGTCCTGAAGCATTAGCTTTAGCTAAAATTAAGATTGACTAATAAGTAAACCTTTAAGGAGTCCTCTAGGGGACTCCTTATCCTAATTCTAAAGAGGGAAGATGTCACAAAAAACATATTTAGCTTTAACCAATGATATTCTAGGCGAACTAAATGAAGTTCAGCTTACCTCTACTAACTTTGCAAATGCTACTGGAATTCAGAAATTTGTAAAGGATGCTCTCAATAGAGCATATTTTGATATAGCTAATGAAAATCCAGAGTTTCCTTGGCTCTCTACGACAGTATCGGGAGATGCACAAGAGTACGGTAATTCTTTTGTTGATACCGTTGCTGGTACTAGATGGTATTTTTTAAAGAAACATTCAAGCGGTTCACACGGAACTGCAAAAGATTTTGGTAAGGTAGATTGGGATAATTTCTATCTAACTACAGAAGATGTGGGTTCTTGTTCTAGCGCAGGAGTTTGCTCAAATGTTTCATATTCGACAGCAAGTACTTGTATAGCTGGTGGTGCAACATGGACAGACTATGATACAGAGTCTGTTTGTACAACAGCTAGTGGAACTTGGACAGCTACTCATTCATCTCCATATGAAAGACAGAATTTAAGATTCACTCCTATTGAAACTTGGAGAAAGCATTATAGAGAATCTGATGATAGTGCTAAAGACGATGGAGTTTATGCTAAACCTTTAAGAGTACTAATGTCTCCGGACGGTAGAAAATTTGGCTTATCCCCAATACCAGATAAAGCATATAGAATTTATTTTTATGCTTGGGAACAGATACCAACTTTATCTGCTCACGATGATGAAGTTAAATATTCAGAGCAATGGACTACAGTACTATTAGCAAAAGCAAGATATTATGTTTGGCACTTTAAAGAAAATGTAGAATTATCCTCAATGGCTTTAGAGGAATATAAAAAAGGAATTCGATTGATGCGGGCACATACAGGAAAGCCACAGCCATCAATCATGACAGATGACAGAATAAGGTTCGTATAATATGGCAGTAGAACAAGGAGTAGCGATTTCTATAGGTGGGGGATTGGATAAAACATCTTCTTCTTATGAATTGTTTAAAACTCCGGGAAGCGCCACAAGATTAAAGAATTTTGAAGCGTCCAGCAGTGGCGGATACAGAAGGATAAACGGATATAGAAGATTTTTGATAAGTCCGGTTGTTGATTTTACCATTGTTAATGGTGGTGCTGGATATGATAGTGGAACTACTGTAAATATTACAGACTCAGAAGGAAATGGTAGTGGTGCTACGGCAACAGTAACCGTTTCTGGCGGAGTTATTACTGCGATTTCATTGACAGGCGCAGGTTCTGGTTATCAGATAGCACCAACTGTTTCATTTTCCGCTACTGGTAGTTCTGTTACAACAACTGCAGAAATAACAGCTAATTTAAATGTGGCTACAACACCAACAGGTTCAACGTCACCCATTAATGGCGTATATTCTTATAATGAAGGTCTTTGGGCATGTCAAAATGGAAACATTTATTGGACAGAAAATGGTTATACTTGGACACAGGTAAACAAAGATTATGGTACGCCTTCTGCTGGTGTTACTACAACACAGCAAGCAACTGAAGAAGCAGATGAAACTTGGACAGCAACTTGGGCAACAGCCGCACAACTAGCTTCGGCTACAGTTGTTACATTAGATACAACAGCACGATATCAGTTTTCTGAATATGTTCCATCTGGTGTACCGGACGCAAGAATTACTGCAGTAAATGGTGCTGATGCTCCAGTTTACTTGGAAACTAAATTAGTAGGTGGAACTAGAAATTTTAGATTTCATAGAGGATTATATGATGCATTCGGATTATCTAAAACAACTCCGGTATATGCTAATATTCCTAAGCCTCAATATACTACAGTACACTTAGACCACACTCTTTTAGGCGCGTGGTCTAGTAAATCAGAGACATTATATTATAGTACAAGATATGATGATGCAGATTTTAATGGTGCATCTGCGGGTTCTATAAATGTAGGCGATAAGATAACTGGATTAAGAACATTCCGTGGACAAATTATTGTATTCGGTGTAAATAGTTTAAGTCGATTACTCAATATTACTTCATCCTCTACTATAGCGATGCAGGATATAACCAAGAATATTGGTTGTCTAGATGGCTTCTCTATTGCTGAGATTGGTGGTGACCTAGTATTTTTAGCACCGGATGGAATCAGAACGGTTGCTGCAACAGCGCGTATTGATGATATCGAATTATCTTCTATATCACATAAAATATTACCTGTTATTACTAATATAGTTAGTAACTTAGGAGATTTTGATTTATCAGCAACTGTTGTAAGAACACAAAATCAATATAGATTATTTTATTGTAATTCAACAACAGGAGTAGTAGCTCAGAAAGGAATCATCGGAACATTTAAGATTACTCCGCAGGGTATTCCAGTTTGGGAATGGTCAGAAGTGCAGGGAATAGAAGTCACTACTATGTCTTCTAATTTTGATACAAACGATACTGAAATAATACATCATGGAGATTATGATGGATTTGTACATTTCCATAATAAAGGAAATAGTTTTAATGGTAGCAAAATAAGTGCTGAGTTTAGAACTCCAGATATAGATTATGGTGATATTGGAATTAGAAAAACCCTACATTTTACTAAGCTTTCAATAAAGCCGGAAGGAACAACAGATATAAATTTAGATGTAAGATATGATTTTGAAGACGCAGATTTACAACAACCGTCTACATTTCCAGTTGGTTCTATATTAGAGCCTTCTCTTTTTGGAACTGCTCTTTTTGGCACATCAAAATTTGGAACTCCAGAAGTTCCTATGAAAAGAATTAATCTATTGGGAAGCGGCTTCTCAAATAGTTTCAAGTTTACAAGTAATGATATAAATCCACCATACTCTATTCAGGGTATGTATGTAGATTTAATCCCAGCAAGCAGGAGATAAATAATGGCAAACCCGTATACTAGACAATCATCATTCTCAGACGGAGATACAATTACTTCGGCACTATTTAATGATGAATATGACAAATTAGTTTTATCTTTTAGTAGCACAGTAGGACATACGCATGATGGTTCAACAGCTGAGGGAGCACCGATTACTAAATTAGGTCCTACCCAAGATGTTGTTATAGCCGCAGGTTCTATGTTACCTAAAACAAATAATACGGTTGATTTAGGTTCTTCTTCTTTAAAATTCAAAGATGGATATTTTGCAGGTAATGTAACTGTAGATGGCGTTGTTACCCACAGCGGTAATATGATAATAGGTGATGCTGCTACAGATACATTAACAATCAATGCCACTATACAAGGAAGCTCTTTAATATTTGAAGGAGCTACAGCAAATGCTCATGAATTAACATTAGCAATTCCAGATGCCACTTCTGATGTAACTGTTACTCTTCCCAATGCTACTGATACATTAGTTGGTAAAGCAACAACAGATACTTTAACAAACAAAACTTTAACAAGCGCTGTATTAAATACAGGAGTTTCAGGCACAGCGATATTAGATGAAGATAATTTTGCTTCTGATTCAGCTACAAAGTTAGCTACACAACAATCAATTAAAGCATATGTTGATGCAATAATATTGACAGAAGATACACTTGCTGAACTGAATGATACTAATATTACATCAGCGGCGGATGCTTCATTATTATTATATGATACAGGTACAGCAACTTGGCGTGATGCGGCTATGTCGGGAGATGCTACTATTAGTGATACGGGTGTTATAACTATAGCTAATGATGCTATTGATAGCCAGCACTACGCAGCAGATTCAATTGACGCAGAACACTATGCAGCAGGTTCAGTAGATACTACAGCTTTAGGCGCAGATGCAGTTACTGCTGCGAAACTAGCAGATGATGCAGTAGTTACAGCAAACATTGTAGATGCAAATGTTACAGGAGCAAAGATTGCTAATGATGCAATAGATAGTCAACATTATGCAGCTGATTCAATAGATGCAGAACATTATGCTGCTGGTTCAGTAGATACTACAGCACTAGGCGCAGATGCAGTTACTGCTGCAAAATTGGCAGATGATGCAGTAGTTACAGCAAACATTGTAGATGCAAATGTTACAGGAGCAAAGATTGCTAATGATGCAATAGATAGTCAGCATTATGCAGCTGATTCAATAGATGCAGAACATTATGCGGCAGGTTCAGTAGATGCTACAGCTATAGGCAATGATGTTGTTAATAGTCAGCATTATGCAGCAGCTAGTATTGATAATGAACATTTAGCAGATGATGCTGTTGATACAGCAGAGATTGCAGACAATGCAGTAACAATAGCTAAAATGGCAGGTCTTGCGCGTGGTAAGGTAATTGTAGGAGATTCAAGTGGTAATCCTTCTGCTTTAGCATTAGGAACAAGTGGATATGTATTAAAATCAGATGGCTCAGATATAGCTTGGGCAGCGGATGCAGGTTTATCTACTGAAGAAGTACAAGATATTGCAGGTGGAATGTTTACTGGAAATACTGAAACAGGTATTACAGTTACTTATCAAGACGGAGACGGAACTGTAGATTTAGTTATTGGAGCAGGAGATATTGCTGGTTCTATGATTGCTAATGATGCTATAGATTCAGCACACTATGCAGCAGATTCAATAGATACAGAACATTATGCAGCAGGAAGTGTAGATACCACAGCATTAGGAGCAGATGCAGTAACAAGTGCTAAGATAGCAGATAATGCAGTTGATACAGAACACTTAGCAGATGATGCTGTTGATTCAGACGAGATTGCTGCCGGTGCTATTGATGCAGCACATATGAGTGCTAACTCTGTAGACTCAGCTCAATATGTAGATGGCTCTATTGATGTTGAACACTTAGCAGATAATTCTGTAGATGAAGCAAGTTTATTTGCAGATAATGGTCCAACTGATGATTATGTTTTAACAGCAAAATCTTCTGCTACTGGTGGATTGACTTGGGCAGCAGTTGCCTCTACATCTTTAGGTGATGATTCAGTAGATTCAGCTAACTATGTAGATGGCAGTATAGACAGAGAACACCTAGCAGCAGATATTGTAGATGGTACTAAGATAGCTGATGATAGTATTGACTCAGAACACATAGCAGCAGACTCAATTGATGCAGAGCATTACGCAGCAGGTTCAGTAGATACAACAGCATTAGGAGCAGATTGTGTTACTGCAGATAAAATAGGTGATGATGTTATAAATTCAGAACATTATGCAGCAGGTTCTATTGATAATGAACATATAGCTGATGATGCTATTGACTCTGAACATTATGCAGATGGTAGTATTGATAATGCACACATTGCCGATGATGCTATAGGTTCAGAACACTACGCTGCCGGTTCAGTAGATACTACGGCTTTAGGAGCTGATGCTGTTACTGGAGCTAAGATTGCAGATAATGCAATAGACTCAGAACACTACACAGACGGAAGTATCGACAATGCCCATATAGCAGACGGTGCTATAGACTCCGAACATTATGCAGATGGTTCTATAGACAATGAACATATTGCAGATGATGCGATTGGTTCTGAACATTATGCAGCAGGTTCAGTAGATACTACGGCTTTAGGAGCAGATGCTGTTACTGGAGCTAAGATTGCAGATAATGCAATAGACTCAGAACACTATGCAGCAGGAAGTATAGATAACGAACATATAGCTGATGACGCTATAAATTCAGAACATTATGCAGCAGGAAGTATAGATAACGAACATATAGCAGATGATGCTATTGGTTCTGAACACTATGCTGCTGGTTCTGTAGATGCTACAGCACTAGGAGCTGATTGTGTAACAGCAGCTAAGATAGGTGATAATGTATTAAATAGCGAACATTATGCTGCAGGAAGTATTGACAATGAACACCTAGCAGATAATGCTGTCGATACAGCAGAAATTGCAGATAATGCAGTTACTCTTGCTAAGATGGCGAGTGGTACTGATGGTAATATAATTAGTTTTGATGCCTCTGGTAATCCAGTTGCGATTGCTACTGGAACTGACGGACAAGTATTAACTTCAGCTGGTGCAGGTTCTCCTCCAGCTTTTGAAGATGCAGCAGGTGGTGGTGGTGGTGGTGCTAGTGAAATTGATGGTCTTAGTGATGGTATGTATGATAGTGGTTCTTTAGGATTAGGTAGTGGTGCTTTAGCCAATGATGATGCTACTAATAACTACAATACCGCAGTAGGTTATCAAGCTTTAAATAGTGTAACTACCAAGATTTGGAATACCGCAGTAGGTTATGAAGCTTTAAAAAGCAATACCAAATCCTCTCACACTGCTGTTGGTTATAAAGCACTACAAGGAAATACCACAGGGTATTCCAATACAGCAGTAGGTGAGAACTGTATGCTTTCTACCACTTCAGGTTCATACAATACAGCTAGTGGTTACCAATGTATGCGTAATGTTACTACAGGCTCTAATAATACAGCCTTCGGCAAAGCTGCTTTATCTTATAACACTAATGGTACTTACCACGTAGCTATCGGTAAAGATGCGATGCGCAGTTCTGATGGCAGCAATAATAATATAGGTATAGGTCAGAAGACTTTATATAATGTATCAGGTGCTATGAATGTTGGTATTGGTTATTATACAGCTTATGCTAAAACCAGTGGTGCTAGTAATATATCAATAGGTGAAAACACACATCGTAATAATACAACAGGTAATTACAATATTACTATGGGTTATTATGCAGGTTATAGTGCTACTACAGGTTCAGCTTGTATAGTTATGGGGCAGTCTGCTGGTCAAGACCTTACTACAGGCTCTAATAATATACTTATTGGTAAAAATTCTGGGCGTTCTAGTGCACCCTCTGGGGAAATTAGCACAGCCGATGATACTATCTGCTTAGGTAATAATGATATTACTGATATATATTGTGCCGATACTTCAATATCATCTTCAGATGGTAGAGACAAGACAGATGTAGAAAACTTCACCGCAGGTTTGAGTTTCGTAAATCAAATGCGACCAGTAACTTATCGCTGGGATAAACGCTCTTGGTATGTAGGGGAGGATTCAACATCTCAAGATATTCTTGATGCTGTTCCAGACGGTACACATAAGAAAACAAAACAAAATATCGGTTTCATCTCACAAGAAGTACAAGCACTAGAACAAGAAATTGGTTTTGCTACAAGTAAAGACAACGAGCTTATCTGTAATACAAACGGAGATGACACAGCAATGGGATTGAAGTATGAGCGTTTAGTGCCAATATTGGTCAACGCTATTAAAGAGTTATCTGCGAAAGTAGAAGCTTTAGAAAACGCATAAAAACAGGAGAAAGAAATATGCCAGATATAGAAGAAGAACCAACCGCAGAAGAAATAGCACAACACTATAGTGCTGCGATGGATAGTGTAAATCTAGTCAACGAGATTGTAGCATCAGGTGATACTGATACAGAAACAACAAAAACCCTAGCTCGTAACAAGGAACACTTAGAGATTATGGTAGCTAAAGACTACTGGACAACAGAAGACCTAGCACCATTCACAGCAGCAATTAATGCTTAACAACAGGAGAATAATATGTCTAAAAAACAAAAAGAACAGACAATTACTATTAACGATAAAGAACATAAGGTAGCAGATTTAACTCAAGAGCAAATAGGTATGGTTAATCACGTTCAAGACCTTGACCGTAAGATTGGTTCATCCAAATTTAACCTTGACCAGCTTAATATAGGTAGAGTAGCTTTTATGAATATGCTAACTGAGTCATTAAAGGTAGAAGAAGCTGAAGAGGTGAAGTAATGAAGGAGATATTCTATCAGGCATCATTGCCTAGGTCGGGTTCTACTTTACTACAAAACATCTTAGGTCAGAATCCTGACTTCTACGTTACCCCCACATCTGGGGTTCTGGAGTTAGTATTTGGAGCTAGATTTAACTTTGATAATTCTCCTGAGTTTAAGGCTCAAGATAATGAGGAGATGTTATCAGGTTTCAGGGCGTTTTGCTCTGAAGGTGTTAAAGGTTTCTTTAATGCTATAACCGATAAGCATTATATTGTAGATAAGAGTAGAGGTTGGGGAGTTTATTATGACTTCCTTAATTTCTACCAAGAGAAGCCAAAGGTAATTTGTATGGTTAGGGATTTAAGAGATGTGTTCTGCTCTTTGGAGAAACAACATCGTAAAGCTCAGAGTACATCTAATGGCATTACTAATGATGCAGAGATGGTAGGTACAACCACAGCAAAGCGTGTGGATATGTGGTCTAACTCTCAGCCAGTAGGTTTGGCTATTGATAGATTACAGCAGGTGCTGCTAGAGAATCATCCTATCTTATTTGTTCGGTATGAGGACTTAACTAAGAACCCTCAGGCAGAATTAGATAAGATTTATGACTACTTAGATGTACCTAAACATAAGCATAACTTCAAAGAGGTTAAGCAAATCACTGAGGAAGATGACAGTGTGTATGGAACTAGTGGAGACCATAAGATACGAGAGGATGTTAAAGCATTACCTTCTAACTATGATGAGATACTAGGTAAGCAGACTGCTGAGAATATCAAAAGAGCTTACCCTTGGTTCTACGAAACCTTTGGGTACGCATAAGATGATAGTTGCATTATTAGGAAAGGCTGGAGCAGGTAAGACTACTATTGCAAAGGCTATGAATAAATATGTGGAAGATAGTGTTGTTATAGATGGTGATGAATTGAGAGAAGCCACTAAGAACTTTAGTATTGAGACCTCAGGTAGAGAAGCTAATATTAGGCTGGGTTACTCCAGAGCTAGGACATTATCAGACTCAGGACATACTGTATTTGTTGCTATGCAAGCACCTATTAAAAGAATCAGAGATGAGTATCTATCTAATGGAGATGTGGAAGTTCTAGTGATTAACAACGGTAATAATCCTAAAGATGATATGGGTTATAACATTAACTTTAAACCTGATTATTCAGGTGTTATGGAGACACAACTACTACAGGATTTTAAAGCGGAAGAGTTCTACAACAGATTGAATCTAACAGATGGACTTAACAAATAAGGATTAAATATGTCACAGACTAAATGGGAATTTTCAAAAAAGATAGATATACCGACAATAGTAGTGTTAATGGGAATAGCTGTAGGTGGACTATCTTATGTCTCTGAGATAGAGAAAGATGTGGCACTCAATAAGCAGAGTATAGCTAACAACGCTGCTGTGATTAGTGAGATGAAGACTGAGAGCCAAGCTATGTTTATGAGAATTGACAACAAGTTGGACAAGATGATAGACATTATTCACTCATACCAAACTAACAAGAGAAACCAATGAGGTTCATACTAACATTATTTGTATCGTTCCTCCTTAGTGGCTGTGTTAATTCAGGGTTTAAGAATGTATTAGCATTAGATGATTTTAATATGGCATCCTTTGGTGATGATGCCAAGATAGAAATAAAGAGAACAGAAGTTATATTAAAGGTAGTTGTACATAAAGATGAACAGAGCCTTAACAATGCTTACTGGAAACATACCAAGAAATACGGTAAGCAGGTATTGGGTTTTGCATTGGTACACCCTTCAGTAGATACTTGTTATGTACATACATTAGTACCAGAGAAATGGGATGATAGAGAGGCACTAGCTATTATGGGTCACGAAGTATATCATT
>Ga0208299_1001370_pt1 | contig 18393 bp, 20 predicted proteins | sample 15_taG_FD_184089 | JGI IMG/M metagenome (GOLD analysis project Ga0208299, IMG submission 184089) | Marine viral communities from the Subarctic Pacific Ocean - 15_ETSP_OMZ_AT15312 metaG (SPAdes) (version 2) | ecosystem: Environmental > Aquatic > Marine > Oceanic | place: Pacific Ocean | collected...
ATTAATTAGGACATAGAATGGCGGCACAAGAATGTGATTGTGATTTTACTACCTCAGGTAACACAGTATATGATGTTGATTTATTAAAATATTATGAAAGCACATTCATTACAGATCCTATAGAAAAAAGAGGGATTGACGGGGGGTTACATATTTGGGAATATCCTGATTATACAAGAAGTTATATGATTGTAGCGGATGTTGCCCGAGGGGACAGTAAAGATTATTCTGCTTTTCATATTATTGATATTGAAGAAGCTAAACAAATTGGCGAATTTAAGGCACAAATAGGAACAAAAGAATATGGACATATGTTAGTTGCTATGGCAACTGAATATAATAACGCATTACTTGTAGTTGAAAATGCCAACATAGGATGGAATACAATTCAAGTAATAATCGATAAAGGATACCAAAATTTATATTATTCTCCTAAGGGGGACGCAGCAAACAATGCAGATTTATACTTGGCAAAGGGGTACGATATAGTGGATACATCAAAAATGGTACCTGGCTTCACAATGAGTATGAAAACTCGACCTTTGGTAATTGGAAAATTAGACGCTTATTTAAAAGAAAAATCAATCATTATCCAAGGAAAAAGAACCATGGAAGAAATGCGAACTTTTATTTGGAAAAATGGAAGACCAGAAGCCCAATCAGGATATAACGATGATTTGGTAATGTCTTTAGCAACAGCATGTTATGTTAGAGACACAGCACTTAAATTTGCACAACAAGGAATTGATATAACAAACGCTACATTAAAAAACTGGCAACGAAACCCCTCTACTATTTATACCGGAGGGAGCGTAAATAAAAAAGATGCAGGATGGACCCAAGACATGGGAGAACACGGAGAACAGGACCTAACTTGGCTCCTTTAATATGTATATAAAACAACAATAAATGGCAGATACTAGTATATTTTCAAGACTGAGGAGATTATTTTCCAATGATGTAATCATTAGAAACATTGGGGGAAAGAACCTTAAGATCATGGATACAGGCAGGATCCAAAAATATGGAAACCTAGCTACAAACTCACTTTACGACAGATTCACACGTTTACATAAACCACAAGGATCATCACTACAGTATAACCCAACACTGAATTATCAGTCAATGCGACTTCAGCTTTATAGTGATTATGAAGCAATGGATCATGATCCTATTATCGCAGCTGCACTTGATATTATCTCAGATGAAACTACATCTAGAAATGAGTATGGTGACGTATTAAAAGTAAATTCATCTAATGAGAATGTAAGAAAAGTATTACATAATTTATTTTATGACGTACTTAATATTGAATTTAACTTATCTACATGGATTAGAAATATGTGTAAATATGGAGATTTTTATCTTAAGATGGAAGTTTCAGAAAAATTTGGTGTTTATAATGTAATTCCACTTTCAACTTATGAAGTAGTAAGAGAAGAAGGAACCGACCCTGACAACCCAGCATACACAAGATTTACACTTGACCCTAATGGTTTAGCTTCTGGCGCAACAAACACAATTAGAAGAGACCAATTTACATTAGAAAATTACGAAATAGCCCACTTTAGATTACTTACAGATTCTAATTATCTTCCTTATGGTAGATCTTATTTAGAACCAGCTCGTAAAGTATTTAAACAATTAATGTTAATGGAGGATGCTATGTTAATTCATAGAATCATGAGAGCACCTGAAAAAAGGGTATTCTACATTAATGTAGGAGCTATACCACCAGAACAAGTTGAACAATTCATGTCTGAAACTGTTAATAAAATGAAAAAAACACCTTACATTGATCAGAATACAGGTGATTACAACTTGAAATATAACATGCAGAATATAACTGAAGATTTTTATATCCCTATTAGAGGAAATGATACTTCAACTAAAATTGAAACTACAAAAGGTTTAGAATATGATGGTATTCAAGATGTAGATTATTTGAAACACAAAATGATGGCTGCTTTAAAAATACCTAAACCATTCTTAGGATATGAGGAAGGAGTAGAAGGAAAATCAACACTAGCAGGTATGGATATTAGATTTGCTCGTACAGTTGAACGTGTTCAAAGAATTGTAGAATCAGAATTAACAAAAATTGCACTTGTTCATTTATATGCTCAAGGATTTGATGATGCAGATTTAGTTGATTTCTCACTTGATTTAACTACTCCATCAATTATTTATGAACAAGAAAAAGTTGAACTTTACACTGCAAAAACAACTGTAGCAAAAGACATGCTAGATAGTAAATTGTTTAGTAAAGATTGGATTTATGAGAATGTATTTGACTTATCACCAGACCAATATAATCAAGAAAAAGACCTCATGGTTGGTGAAGCTATGGAAATATTTAGAATGTCTCAAATTGAAAATGAAGGAAACGATCCATCAGAATCAGGTATATCTTACGGTACACCACATGATTTAGCTTCATTGTATGGTAATAAAAGAGACAAATCAGTAGGACCAGCTCAGATACCAACAGGGTATGATGAAAAAGAACCAGGAAGACCAGTTACTAAACCATCTACTTACGGAACCGATAAAAGTAATTTAACTAGAGACCCATTAGGTAAAAAAGGATTAAGTGCTCCCTCTCCTGAAAATCCAATAAGACCTGGTAAAGTTCCTACATTAGAAGCTAATAGTCTTAAAAAATCTCTCCAAAAAATTAAGAACAATAAACAAATATTAAAGGAGGAAAACGAAAATGGAATGCTATCTGAGAAAAACATCAAGCCTCAAGAATAGTCCTATATTTATATACAGATAAATTGCAATTTACCAATATGAAAATTAAACATTCTAAGTACAAAAATACTGGGATTTTATTCGAACTTCTTACCAGACAACTTACCTCCGACACTATCGCGGGAAATGATCAAAGGGCTTTGTCCTTTTTGAAAAAGCATTTCAACACTAAAACAGAGTTGTTAAAAGAATATAAAATCTACCATACATTAGCTACACAAAAATACAATAAAGATAGTAAAGCTACAATGTTAATTGATACATTGATTGAAGCACATAATAAATTAAATAAAAGCCAACTAAGACGTGAAAAGTATAATTTGATTAAGGAAATCAAAGACACATACAATGTAAATGATTTCTTCAAAGCAAAAATAACAGATTATAAAATAATGGCTTCTATTTTTAATATTCTTGAAAACAAGGAAGCTTCATCCCTATCAATTGTAGATTCTAAAGTAACAATATTAGAACATATAACAATCCAACCAAAAAAACAAAAACAAAAGAATGAAGTCCTAGAGGGGTTTAATGCTCAAGATAAAAATTCAAGACTACTTACATATAAAATATTACTTGAAAAATTTAACGACAAATACAGTGGACTAGAAGAAAACCAAAAAACACTACTAAAAGAATATGTTAACAGCGTTACTAATAGTCCTTCTCTTAAGTCTTATATCAACCAAGAAATCAAAGAAGTTAAAAAAGATCTTACAAAATATTCTAAAAAAGTTGAGGATAAAGCGGTAGCAGTAAAACTAACCGAAACAAAAGGAATGATTAAACCGTTAGATAAAAAATCATCAGTAAGTGATGATAATGTTATCAATTTACTTAACTATTACGAGTTAGTAAATGAATTGAAAACAATTCATGGTTAGTCTTGTTGACATATATAATATAAAAGAAGTATCTTTTAGTGAGTTAAAAAAAGATGGAGATCCGGCTAGAGGAAATAAAGGAAAAACAGACGCAAGAGATCACTATTTAGTACATGGAGATCCAGACCCAGAAACAGGAGCAATAAAATCTACAGTAGTATACAAAAGATCTTTTGAAAGAATGGTAGCAGATTTAGAAGCAGAAACTATTGATATGCGAAAATTATCTGAAGACAATCCAGATGATATAGTATTACATAACGTGTTTATAGAACTTAAAGATATATTTAATAAATTTAAAACACACGTTAGAAAAAATTACCCTGAGGCAAAAGGAGTAAATGAAGCTTTTCAAAAGGATGGACACATATATAACCACGAGGAAGTAGGAGAATATGGTGCAATGCAGCCTCATGCAACAATGGAAATGGCTTTAGTTGGAGAAGAGGGAATATTAGGAAATGATGGTGTTTTTATTAGTTGGGGGGATATTGAAAGATTTAAAAATAAATATAATAAATATAATAAATAGAATGAGTAAAAAATTTAATATACACGATTGGAGGTCCAAACAAATCCTCAAAGAGGATATAAGTGCTACCAATAACACAATGATAGAAAAACTAACAACCGCTTTAGATATGAAAGATTGGACGTTAGTAAAAAGTGTTATAGATGATCTTTGGAATACTATGGGTAGAGATGATAACATGTCTTTAGATAATATTCATACTTTTAATTTAAATGAAGAAGGGGACCAGCTAGATAATCTGATAAGGTATGGAGACGATTACAATGCTGATATAGATGGTCCAAATCCGGATTTAAGAGATAAACACATTTCATTTTTAAATAATTTAAGAGATGAAGGCAGATTAAATAGGTGGGGTGTTAGTAATTTACAAACAGAATTTGGTGTAAGTGAAGAAGAAGCAAAATATATTTATAATGAATATTTATCATACATTAAAAACGAACATCACGATAAAGGAAATTTTCCTGAAGTAGACCAAAAAACAAAAGACTATTTAGACAAATTAGAGGACACAGACCCATCAGGATATAAAGCAGTAGAAGATTATATCAAAGCAATGAACGAAATGAATATAACATCAAAAGGAGCCTCATTTAATGCTGAAAAAGGACCGGGTTATGCTACACCAGCTGCTTTTAATAAGAAAAAATACAAACAATAATATGTTATTACAAGAATATATCCCTTTTAGCATAGATAAAACTTTAATTGAAAGATCAATTAAGGAAAACAAAACTTTTGAGGTTAAAGGCGTAGTACAACGTGCAGAGGCAAAAAACCAAAATGGTCGCATATACCCTAGAGAAATCTTAGAAAGAGAAGTTGAAAATTATATGAATGGTCCTATAAAAGAAAATCGTGCATTAGGAGAATTAGACCATCCAGAATCATCAGTAATTAATTTACAAAACGTATCACATAACATCAAAAGATTATGGTGGGAAGGTGATGACGTAATGGGGGATGTAGAAATATTAGCAACACCAGCAGGAAATATTTTAAAAGCATTATTCGCCGCAGGTGTAACAGTAGGTATCTCATCTAGAGGAATGGGATCAGTAAAAGAAAATATGTCTGAAGGTACAGTTGAAGTACAAGATGACTTTGAATTATTATGTTGGGACTTTGTCTCAACACCATCAACACAAGGAGCTTTCATGACTCCAAAAGGACGTGCGTTACAAGAGGGTAAAATCAAATTACCAGAATACAAATATGATAACGTAAATAATATAATCCGTGACATCATCTGCGATAATACAGGTATGTGTGCATGTTAGTATGAACATTTAATTGTTCATTTCTCCAAAACTCCCGCAAAAAGGCGTGGTTTTCCCAAAATAGTTTCATACGTATCATAAACAATAAAGGTTACAAAACACATTAACTCCTATGAGAGATTAAAAACACATAAAGTACTAAATGTACTTCAAAAGCACAAGAACAGTAGTCAGCTGTTCCTGTTTTCAAATTAACTTAATATTAACTAAAACAAAAATTATGAAAAAATTAATTATGACAATGACTGTAGCTATTCTAACAACGTTTGCTGCATCAGCACAATTTATGGTAGTTACTACTGTAAACACTCCTGACAGCGACTTAAACGAAGAATGGGGTACAACAAATTTTACTGACAACATGGGTATCGGGTATGTTTACAACGATAAATGCGTTGTTGGTTTGGTAAAAGCAGGGGAAGAGTACGATCTATGGGGACGTTACCTATGGAATGCTAACCTGTACGTTTCGGTACAAGCACCAACAGAAGAAATGATGGACAACTTAACAGTTGGACTCGGTTATTCTTACGATGTATGGAAGGGACTTCAAGTTGAACCTAACTACAGCATGGGTTTAAAAGAAGATGAAAATGGTGAAAGAGCAGGTTCTTTCAATTTAGGTTTGTCTTACAAATTTTAAACTAATTATTAATTAAAAAAGACCTCGTAAAACAGGCAAATTAAAAATGGAAAAAGTATTTTCACTAGTAAACGGATTTTTAGGAGGATTAGGGTCATTATTTATGGCTTTCATCCCAGTAACAATCTTATGGTACGTCTTAACAGGCGGAACAGTATTTGGAATGGATGCAATCGCTAACCTAACTTCATTAGTAAATGGATTTGGTAACGGTGGTTTCGTAGGACTAATTGTATTAGTTCTAGTAGCATCATTTTTTACAAAAAAGTAATAGTTTTTTAGAACATATTTACTAAGAGAGGCGCTTCGGCGCCTCTTTTGTTTTCTATATTTTTGTTATATGTATGTTTGAACATACGCGCTTCCCAATAAGCCGTCCCTGATTATTTATAACCCTATTAAGGTTCCCAATAACCTTATTTCCCGTACAATTTATTAACGAGACTCGAAAGAGAAAAAACTATTTAAAAATGGCAAAAGACATTTTAAAAGAAGCTATCGCTGACGCTAAGGCTGTCCGTGAAGTTGCTCTTGCAAACGCAAAAGCCGCACTAGAAGAAGCTTTCACACCAAAACTTCAATCTATGTTATCTGCGAAATTATCTGAAGAATTAAATGAATCAGATGAAGAAATCGAAGAAAATGTAAATGAAGAAGAAACTATTGACGAGGTAGAAGATATCGATGAAGTAGTAGAAATGGAAGAAAGTGAAAACCTAGATGAGGAAATTGATTTGGAAGAAATTCTTAACGAACTAGAATTAGAAGAAGGTGATGATTCAGAAGAAAACACCATCGACGAGGTAAAAGACGAAGATGAAGAAGAAACACTAGAAGAATTAGACAGCCCAACACCAACAGCAAGTGAAGTACATAATGTATTAGACTCAGCTGACCACGTGAATGAGGACGAAGAATTCGATTTAGATACTCTTCTAGAAGAAATCAATAATTTAGACGAAAACGAAGACGAAATGGATGAATCATTCGCTGGTAAAGGAGGAACTCCAGGTGCTAGAGGCGGATTAGGATCAAAATCTGGAGGTTTAGTACCTTTAGAAGGAGAAAGCTTTGAAGATTATCAACAAAGAGTTCCATCCTCACCTTGGATTAAATGGTTTAAAGCAGATAGCGCTCGTATTAAAGCTAACTTTTCTGAAGGTGCTTCTGTATATGAAGAACTTGAGGAAACTCAATCAGCTTTAGAAACAGTTCGTACTGAACTTAACGAAGTCAATTTGTTAAACTCTAAATTATTATATGTTAACAGAATTTTTAAAGCAAACACTTTAGATGATGCTCAAAAACTACGTGTAGTTGAAACATTAGACAAAGCTGAATGTATTAAAGAAGCTAAGTTAATATATGAAACAATCAAGGACACGTTTACTATCTCAAAAGGAAAGAAAACAACTCCAAAGAGATCTATCAGAGAAGGTTTAGGAATGGCTTCTAAAGCTGCAGGAACATCTACAGCTAAGAAAGCAGTACTTAACGAATCTAACGATATGGTAGCTAGAATGCAAAAGCTAGCAAACATTACAATTAATCAATAATTAATAAAAAATTACAAAAAAAATGAACGTAAATAATTTATTAGAAGGTTCTTCACCTTATCAAGTTCTTTCAAACGAATCAGCTAAGTTAGCTGGTAAGTGGGGAAAATCAGGACTTTTAGAAGGTATTGAAACTTCAACAGAAAAGAACAACATGAGTATGTTGTTAGAAAACCAAGCTAAACAGCTTGTAAATGAAGCAAATCAGGTTGGTACTGATTCTTCATTCTCTTCAGGTAACTCTGAAGCATGGGCGGGCGTAGCTCTTCCATTAGTACGAAGAGTATTCGGTGAAATCGTTGCAAAGGACTTAATTTCAGTTCAACCAATGAATTTACCAGCAGGATTAATCTTCTATTTAGACTTCCAATATGGAACTAGTACTAATACTCACACAGCAGGAGACTCTGTTTATGGTGCTTCAGCTGATATGAAAACTACTGACACTACTGAAGGTCTTTATGGTGCAGGTACGTTTGCATATTCAATTGTCTCATCATCAGTATCAGTAAATGCTGATACAGTAGCGGGCCCTTTTGGTAGTGGTTCTACTGAAACTAATTTTGACGCAGAATTAGGTACTACTTTAATTTCTAGCTCAAATTACTTAATCCCAGCAGCTAATAACGCTGATGCTGATTCAGTAAGAGCTTGGACTATTACAGGTTATACTAATCACAACCAGTACAACACAGCTACTTTAAATGCTGATGGAACTGTATCCGCTTCATTATATCACCTAGAGACAAATGCTGATGGAGCAAGTGATTTAGTTAACTATTTAACGACTCCAGACAACTTGAATGACAGAGGTGACTTTGAGGATACCTTAGCTACAACTGGTGTTTCTACACTTGCTATCCCAGAAATCAATGTTCAGTTAAGATCTGACGTAGTTTCTGCGAAAACACGTAAATTGAAAGCACAATGGACTCCTGAGTTCGCTCAAGACTTGAATGCTTATCATTCAATTGACGCTGAAGCTGAATTAACTTCTATGTTAAGTGAGTATATTTCAATGGAAATTGATTTAGAAATCTTAGATATGTTAATCAGAAATGCAGATACAACTGATTACTGGAGTGCACAAGTAGGTCAAACTACTTCTGACGCTGGTGCTAAATCTGAAGAATCAGGTGCTTACTACACTAGAATGTCTTGGTTCCAAACTTTAGGTATTAAATTACAAAAAGTTTCCAACATTATTCACCAGAAAACTCTTAGAGGTGGTGCTAACTGGTTAGTAGTTTCTCCAAAAGCTTCAACTATTCTTGAATCTATCCCAGGATTTGCTGCTGATACAGCAGGAGACTCTGATAAATTCAACATGGGTGTACAGAAAGTTGGTGCAATTAACAACAGATATACAGTTTACAAAAATCCTTACATGACAGAAAATGTTATCTTAATGGGTTATAAAGGATCTCAATTCCTTGAAACTGGTGCTGTTTTTGCTCCATACATTCCGTTAATCATGACTCCACTAGTATACGATCCAGTATCATTCACGCCTAAAAAAGGTATTATGACTAGATATGCTAAGAAAATGGTTCGTCCAGATTTCTATGGTAAAGTCGTATTAAGAGACATGGATTTAATCTAAGAATAGATTAACTTTATATATTTAAGAGAGCCGCGTAATGCGGCTCTTTTTTTTATATGTATTATCAAATAACGTTATATGGTAAAGCAAAACATACACAAAAAACCCCCAAAGGGCACAGTTAGGTTCTCAATAACACTTTCATCAGAACAAAAATCAGCAAAACAAGCAATATTACACCATCCTTTTAATTTTATTGTAGGAAAAGCAGGTAGTGGTAAAACATTATTGGCATGTCAAGTTGCTTTAGATATGTTTTTTAAGAGAATGATAAATAAAATCATAATCACAAGACCTACAGTGTCAACTGAAGATAATGGTTTTTTACCTGGTTCAGAAAAAGAAAAAATGGAACCATGGATTGTACCTATTAAATCTAATATGCGTAAAATTTATAATAAACCACTTATTCTTGAAAAAATGGAAAAAGAGGAAAACATTGAATTAGTATCTCTGGCACATTTTAGGGGTAGAACTTTCGAAAATGCTGTTGTTATTATAGATGAATTTCAAAACTTAACTCGTTCGCAATTTAGAATGGCTCTAGGTAGATTAGGAAAAGGATCAACCATGATATTCTGTGGAGATAATCAACAAATTGACCTTAAAGACACAAACTACTCAGCAATACATGACGTATCAAAAATCACAGATTCTGTACATGTTTATAAAAGAGTATTAGAAGACAACCATCGCCACGAAGCTATAGACGATGTGTTTGAACGTTTGACAGGAATGTAATCTTTTCCATATTTTTTTCATATTTATATGTGAACAATCAAATTAAAACAAAATGGCAAAAATACCAATATGGCCCGGTTCATCATCATTTGACGCGAGTTTAACACCTTTCTCATTTTATGATACAGATACCGATTTCCAATCAGACGCTCCTATAGTAGCTACATGGTGTGCTAGTAGATTAGGATATCCTCTTGTAGATATTGAATTACAAGCTGTTAATTTTTTTACATGCTTTGAAGAAGCTATAAATGAGTATGGAGCCCAAGTATACAATTTTCAAATTATTAATAGTTTTGCAACTCTAGAGGGAAATACAACAGGTTCAAATTATAATAACCAATTAATTACTCCTAATTTAGGGGGAACAGTAAATATATCAGAACAATATGGTAATGAGGCTGATGGGTCAGGGGGTGATTATGAATTACAAAGAGGAACAATTAATGTAACAGCTAATACACAAAGATATGACATTTTATCTGATGTAAGTTCATCGTTAAGTGGTTCGGAAGCAGTTTATATAAAAAGAGTTTACCATTCAGCACCAGCAGCTATAAATAGATATTTTGACCCTTACGCAGGTACAGGTACAGGAATTCAATCCTTAATGCAATCATTTGGGTTTGGTAACTATTCACCAGGTGTAAACTTTATGTTAATGCCTTTAAGTTTTGATATTCAAAAACTACAAGCAATTGAATTAAATGATACTATAAGAAAATCAGGATACCATTTTGAGTTAACAAACAACAGATATTTAAAACTATTTCCAATACCAACAAGATCTTATAAACTACATTATGAGTATGTTATACAAACAACAGCAAACGCACCTGTTAAAAACGGAGCAAATGATTTAATTACTGATATTTCAAATGTACCTTACATTAACCCAACGTATGCTTTTATTAATGAACCAGGAAGACAATGGATTAGAAGATATGCATTAGCTTTAGCTAAAGAAATGTTAGGAGGAGTAAGAGGTAAATATCAAACAATACCAATTCCGGGTGATACAACAACTTTAGATTATAATAGATTATTATTAGAAGCCAAAGAAGAAAAACTAAAACTCCTTGAAGAATTAAAAGAATTACTAGGTGAAACAACTAGATTAAAACAACTTGAAAGAAAAAATCAAGAAGCACAACAAACACAAGAAACGTTTGCAAAAGTACCGTTTCCAATATATGTAATGTAATGAAAAAACTATCAAACCTACTAACAGAAGTTGTAAATACTTATCAAATTCAAGCATCTATGATGTCAAAAAGAGAAATCAACATTACTCGTATTTTGGATCAAGTTAGAGGTGTGGATAAAGTTACAATTGTAAATAATATTACACCTGAAGAATATCCTCAAAAGGAAGATGTCGAATTTACAAGAGTTCAAATTAAATTTGTAACTAGAAACAATCCTAAAGATGATTTAAAACCAATGAGGGATGCAATGTTATATTCTAATGTAGAAAAAGGTCTTTTTAAAATAGAGGGATTGATGAATTTAAGATGGAGAGAAGATACACTTAAAAGAATGGATAAATAATGGCATTATTCGGGGGAAGTAGAGACATATCGTTATTTCATAATATAAGCAATGAACTTTTAAAAGACATCATTCAGACAGAAGTAGCTTATTATAAATTTGCTTTAGAACAAACAAAGGTAAATGTTTATGGTGAAGCTCCTGGTAAAAATTATTACGAACCATTAAAAATATCAAGCTTAATAGACAGAACAGATCAGTCGTGGTCGTCTGATGATTTTGGTTCTGATGTTAATCAAACAATTAGTTTTAAATTCTTAAAAGACGAACTTAAAACAATAAACTTAATCCCAGAAGTAGGAGATATATTACTTTTTCGTAATAACTTTTATGAAATTGATAGTAAAGTAGAAAATCAGTTAATATTAGGAAGAGACCCAGATTACGCCATATCAAAAGAAACAACAGATTTTGGGGATAGTTTTTCAATTATAGTTAATACTCATATTTCAAGGGTAGAAAAATTAAACCTAATACCACTTAGAGGAGGCAAATACCCAACAACTACCAAAGTAGATGGGGGGATAGCAAATTTATTAGGATAATAATATGGCAGATAAAAAACAAATAAACCCAAAAAAACCAATCCCAGCAAGTGGGTATGATCGTTTAAGGGATAATTTATCATCAAATTTTTCTGATGGTTTCCCAGTTGAAAATTTCCCTAACCCCGACAACAGAGCCAATATAAACAGAGGAACAATAACCTCTCGTAAAGATGACACTGTACAAGATGTATCGATTGGTTTACAAGATCACGATGAAGCAATAATGTATTATTTTAATAATGTCATTAAACCATCAGTCATTATAAATGAAAACAGAACAAAGGTCCCCTTAATTTATGGGTCCCCTGAAAGATGGAAAGGGGTCCAAAAAGATGGATATTATAGGGATAAAGAGGGCAAAATCCAAACTCCTCTTATTATGTTTAAGAGAGATAGTGTTGATAAAAGAAGAGATCTAGGTAAAAAATTAGATGCTAATAACCCCCAACTATATTATACATTTCAAGAAAAATATACTAAAAAAAATCAATATGATAATTTTTCTGTATTAATGAATAGAAAACCTATAAAAGAATATCACGCCACAGTAATTCCTGATTATGTAGATATTAATTATAGTTGTATTATATGGACAGACTATGTAGCCCAAATGAATAAGTTAATCGAAATGATAAATTACGCTTCAGATTCTTATTGGGGGGATCCAGAGAGATTCAAATTTAATGCAAAAATAGATACCTATAATAGCACAACAGAATTAGCTCAAGGGAGCAATAGAAGCGTTAAGACTACTTTTGGTTTAAAAATAAGTGGGTACTTAGTACCTGATAGTTTAAATAAAGAATTATTAAAACAACCACCTAAAAAATTCAGCAAAGCAGTTATATCTTTTGGGGTAGAAACAGAATCTGTTCCCCAAGAAAAACAAAAAACAAGAAAAACAGTAAGGGAAGCAACAGGAATACAAAATATACAACAATCAGGAGTAGGAGTAGGGTATAGCACAGTAATGGGGAAAGGATCAGCAGTAGGAGGACTCCCACCATCATCATCAACAGCAATATCCTTATTATATGATTATCAGGTAGGCACAGGATATACAGTAACTCCTGGTGAATCATGGATAAATGGTATATTTGGAAGGAGATTCATTCAATGGTTAGATCAATCAGGGACAGACAGACATCTTTTACCTGAGGACGGTAGTTGGCGTCTTCCCCTTTATAACTACCCTACATATGATTCTCAAAGACCAATATTAGGAGGTAGTCAAATAGGAAGTATGGGGGTTGATTATCCTTCTTCTAACGATGGTTTTATATTTGATGCTAATTCAACCAATTTTTATTGTAAATCCACATTATTTAACACACCTATAAATGATTTAGAAGAATACACTTTCTTTATGTGTTTATATTTAGGAAGTGATGTGTCTTCTAGTATCAATGCAGAAACACATCATACAGGAAAATGGAATCCTTTAATAAGTGGGATAACTACTTTTTCAGGTAGTGGGGCAGAATTAACACACCAATCTATAATAATGTATGAAGCAGATACCACTCTAGCTCAAAATTTAGAAGTAGGAAATCAACAACTTAGATTAAAAGGGGATGGGACAAATAATCAAGGAGTTATAGTCCCTATTAGTGTATCTGATAGACCTGCCCCTTCTGAAAAACACATACTAACAGTAAGTGTAAGTGGTAGTGGAGAAATTAAAGTAAGGAAAAACGGAGTTCAGATATTTACAACAGGATCCTCAGCATTATCAGGGTCAAGTTATACTTTTAATACAATGGGAAGCACACATGTACAATTTGAAGGGGTTCCTCCCTTAGGGGATGCTGGTTACTCCAATTCAACTAATCTTGATGGAGTAATATTTGAGTCCTCTATGGCCGATAGTTGGATGACAGACACAGATATATACGCTATGGAACAAGTAATAGCTACTAGAAACGGATTAAGTATTTAAAAACAAAATTATATTTATAATAAACCACAATTATGGGATTAAAAAATAAACAAACTCTAAAAGGATATTTTGAAGTAGGTGATATACCTAACCAATCACAATATGGCGAATTGATAGATTCACAATTAAATCTAGAAGAAACAGGCACTCAAATAGTAAAGGGCACTGTTAGTTCTTCTTTCTTAGAAGTATCAAATGATATAACAGCCTCAGGTAATATAAGTGCAAGTGGAACAATATCAGGTGGAACAATATCAGGACTAACAGGTTCTTTTTCTTATCTAACAGGGTCTAGCCCTATAATAGTAGCTTCAGAAATGATCCCTGATATTAGTTTAACTCATGATTTGGGCTCAAGTGCTTTTAAATTTAGAGATTTATATAACAGAAATATAACTTCTACAGGAACTTTAAATGTAGATTTAAATGCTCAGATAGGTGGATTAAAAGTAGGAACTGGTGGTTACTCTATTGATGAAACTATTACAATACATTCTGAAAGTGGAGCTTTTTTTCTTGAATATGACCCAACGGGAACTGCAGAGGGAGCAGCTTACATATATAAATCACCACCAGCGGGTACAGCAGGAGTAAATCATGAACATGATGGGTCTGTAAATGGCCATATAGGTCTTTATCTTAATAGATCATCCTTTAGAATAGCAGGTAGTGCAGGACAATTAGGAAATTCTATTAATAATGCATCCATGTCTTTTGCAGATAGTGCTAGTATATCAGCTATTAGATTCCAAAACCTTCCAACCACTAAAGCACAAGCAGCTCTAATAGGAACAGGTTCTCTTTGGTTATCGGGTAGTGCAGATGATGGATCTTCAAAATTCTTATTAGTATACACAGGATAATAAATGGTAACACCAATCAAATGGAAAGACGCTGACTTTAAATGGAATTTAGCACCAACAGACGGAACTAAACCACGTTACACTTGGGATGATGTATCTATAGTCACAGAAATTGTTGAAGAAATTCAACAAGGTGCCACTATTGAAGAAGTCATAGGGGGCGATACTGAAAAGAAAAAACGCCTTATTAAACTTATATGCAAAGTTCAAGGAAGAAAAATAAAACAAACAAAAGAAATCAACGATTATAAAATTAAGGTCTCTGACATAAAAATGTTGGCGAAAGAAGTGTTAAATATCGAAGTACTAACGGAAAATATTAAGTTCTAACACCCATTTTATATTTATAACAAAACAAACTATCATTTTAAATTAAAAAATAAACAAAATGGCATACAAAGCACAAATAGTAGCAGCAACAACTAATTTCACAGGAAGTATATCGAAAATATACGCCCCTACTACATTAAATGTAACTTCCATAGCTTTTGGAACAAATACAGACCCACACACATCTGCATCTAGTGCTACTGTAACTCTTCCTGTAGTAGCTGGGAGTTATTTGGAGGGACCTATCATTCAGTATAAAGCAAGCGCTATAACTGTAGTATACACAAACTAAAACTATGTATAAATTATTTACAGACAAGTCCGAACTATTTGAGTGCGATATCAAATTGGAAGGTGCGAGTCTATCCAAGTCAAAAGCGCGCCTAGTAGTGGAGACAAACGATTACTCCCTCATGTTCAATGGTAGCATCGACTCATCAGGGAAATGCGAAATACCCATTAGAAAACTCAAGGGACTCATAGATGAATCCACGGCGGGTAACATAAGACTTGAAGTAATTGCTGAAGATACTTTATTTACACCTTGGGAAAGTGATTTTGAAATAGCTGCAAGTAAGAAAGTAACTGTCGAAGTAAAATCACAAACTTCCAAACCAATCTTAGAAACAAAAGTCAAAGTTAACGTAAAAAAATCAATCACACTAACTGAGCGAGATCATGTGGTTAATTTATTTAAACTTCTTATAAAAGAAGACATCAACATTGATAATATTTCCTTCAAACGAAATAAACTAAACAATATCGTTGGAACTTATCTAAAAGATAAAGAAATCAACGACCCAAACAAAATCATTGGTGGTGTGATAAAAGCACTAACAAAGAAAAAATAATGGTTATAAATGAGCGTAAACGATTTAACAAATCTAAATATACAAGATTCCTATAAGAGAGTACTAACAGTTGGGGACGATGGGTTAATGTACGATGGTACAGGTTCATTATATACACCTCTTTCTGCCTCTCATGAGATCACAACAGAATTATCTTCTTCATATGCTGAGACGGCTTCTTTTATTGCAAATGATGTCCATTCTTTGACTTCCACAGAAGTAGATCAATTAAAAAACATAGGAGAAAATGCTATTTCAAATGCAGAATGGGGTTATGTTGCAGGAATGCAAGGTGTATCTGTTGATAATTCACCTAATTTTAGTCAGATAGTATTAAAATCTACCCAACCAAGTGGTCCCACTATACAATTACCCTCAGATGCTAATAGTGGTTCGCTTCATTTACAAGTAAGAGATATAGCGGGAGACGCCCCAGGAATGTATTTGGGGGGTCATGGTGATTCTGTTTTATATGGGGTTAATGAAGGGGGGACGGATGTATGGAATATAGATCAATTAGGAAATTTTTCAGGACAATCTGCCCTATCAACATATGCCACTAACTTAACTGGAACACCCTCAATATCAGTTACAAATGTAACAGCCTCAGGTCATATAAGTTCAAGTGGTGTAATAAAAGGATATCAACTCCATTCATCTGGAGGTATATACCCTACTTTAGGTGCAGGTACTAGTGTAATAACTGGATTAACCAATGATAACATCCAAATATCAAATGGACTTTACGTTCATGATAATGGAATGTTAGGGGGTTCAGGAGGACACATTACAGCCTCAGGTAATATAAGTTCAAGTGGAATGTTAATAGCAGAAAGAGCACGTTTTGGTACCAGTATAGCTAGTATACCCTCAACTACTAAGTTATACGTATCAGGTCATGCTACTTTAGGTTCAATAGAAACAGCAAATGCTACGGTAAATGGTGCTTTTGAAGTAATTGGTCATATAACAGCATCAGGTAATATAAGTGCAAGTGGGGATGCACTTTTTGGGGGGGATGCAATTATAGATGGAAATATATCTGAAAGAGGATCGCTTTTATCACTTACATATGCTCCAAGAATTGGATCAGCCTATATAACAACGTTAGGACAAATTGGAACAGGAAAGTGGCAAGGAACAAAAGTAGCAAGTCTCTATTTAGATGATGATACAGCTCACTTAACAACAGACCAAACATTCACAGGAAATAAAACATTTAGTGGAGCACTTACAGCCTCATCAGGTTTAACAGTAGAAGGTAATATAAGTGCAAGTGGAACACTTCATACTTTTGGTGGTACCATTAGAGTCGGAACTAATCCAACTTATACCCTAGCTGATATAGGTCCCGTAGGGGGTGATGTAGCCGGCTTAATGATTGGATATGATTCCACTCTCTCCAGCATTTCATATGGTAAAGATAGTGATAATAAACATTTATTTTATGGACAAGCATTAGAAGCACAGGGTAATATAAGCGCAAGTGGTTATTTTTCAACTGAAACTAATATAACAGCCTCAGGTGATATAAGTGCAAGTGGAGATATAATAGCAACCCCTCAATTACAATACAACACATCATCTATATCAACTACAGGAAATGTTCAAGGAGATATAATCAAATTTGGAAACACAACCACAGTTGCAGGAGCCATATATGCTCATACAGGATCTGGTTGGGTATTAGCTCACTCAGGTTCTCTTGGTAACGCTTCATCATCACTAGGACTTGCAACAGGTACAAATTCAACAACAGATGGAATGTTATTAAGAGGAATGGCGAATATTGGGTATGACCCAGGAGGTAATAATGGTTGTGCTTTATATTTAGAAGCTCCAGGATCAGCATCAAGTAATATACCATCTACATCCGGCCACGTTTCAAGAGTAGTAGCTTGGAATTATGGAAGTAATACAATATACTTTAACCCAGACAATACTTGGGTAACTTTATCATAAATGGGAACAGCAAGCAAAATAACAGGAACTTTAGCAACAGCAATTTCTAAAATATCAGGAGTAGCCATATCAGGTATATCTAACATAATGGGACAAACAATCTCATTATTTACCGCAAATGCAACATCTTTAGAGTTTGATGGGACAAATGATTATATAGATTGTGGAACTGATGATTCAATAAAACCAACAGCAGAAATTACATATAACGCTTGGGTATATAAAGATGATTGGAACGACCAAAATAATTCTCCATTCAATACTATTATGGGTAATTTCAAAACATCAACAGGAATATACACAAGATGGAAGAATAGAAGAATACAGTGTTGGGCTAGATTAAACAATGA
>Ga0208299_1001375_pt1 | contig 18361 bp, 17 predicted proteins | sample 15_taG_FD_184089 | JGI IMG/M metagenome (GOLD analysis project Ga0208299, IMG submission 184089) | Marine viral communities from the Subarctic Pacific Ocean - 15_ETSP_OMZ_AT15312 metaG (SPAdes) (version 2) | ecosystem: Environmental > Aquatic > Marine > Oceanic | place: Pacific Ocean | collected...
TGGCACAAAGATAAAAAGATAGCACGTAAACTTATGAAAGATGCAGATGCACTTCGTAATAAAAGATTAGCTTCATGATAAACATCATTCTTGAACCAGCAGCAAACGGTGTCATTAAAAGAGTAGTCAACCAAAATGCAGGCGGTGGTCGAGAAACTACCGCCAGTGTTAATGTGTACGAACTTAATAATAAAAAAACTTTCACTAACACAGTTCAATTTCTTTTTGAGATATGTGAGGACTTAGGTGTACAGACAGGTAACAAATTTAATAAGAACAATTTGACAATGAAGACAGAATGGGGCAGCCACTATGAACCTAATAAAGAGGAGGTAGATAAAAAAATAGCTGAGCTAGAGGCTGAGCTCGAACTTTTGAAACAATGGAAGTAGAAGAGATTAAACCAATAGAAGTAGAAGAGATTTCTCTAGCCTTCAATTTTGTATACTCTAAAAATGCTATAACAATAAAGAAGTATTTAGGGTCAATTGAAGACGGGGATTGCATCAATTATATTGACATAGTCAATAAACTGACCAAAAATGATTATTACCAATACGAGCCTTCAGACGCAGTTGTCTCATCTTACTTAATCAAACAATTACAAAGCGTGTTAGAAAATGTTAACACTGGGAAAGTGTTCTATGTGTTAAGTGAGTTAGATGAGTTAATAATAAACAACATCAAAGAGTACGTCGAGGAATGGTCCATGAAAAAAGAAAAGGAATATAACATTCACTACACAGAAGATATTTGTCTTAACGGTGTTACCGAGCTTTTTGATGGTACCAAAGTATTCTCGTGAAAAAACATAGGATATTCAATAAGGGTGATTACGTGTACTGTCTTCTGACATCTCACACAAAACCTAATGTACAGATACCAATTAAAGGGATCATCATTGATACTCAGTGGGATCCTGTCAATCCTAAGTACAAAATTAGGATCCTTAAGTTTTATGATACGATGAGGTTTCTTAATGAAAATTTCTTTGACATGAACTTTCATCACAGCTTTAAGAAGAGGGCAAAGACCATAGGATTGAAGAAAGAAGACTTTACTAATGTACAGGTTTTAGAAAAGAGGCTTAATGATTCCGACAGAGAAAGATTTTACCTCATCATCGATTCTATAATGTGTACAAAGACTAGGGTGCAGTTGGAAGAGCTCTTTAAACGGGTACAGTTCTATCTCATTTCTAAGAATCTCAAAGAGGTTAAGATGATAGCAACTCGTCCCTTTTTCAAAGGACCTTTCTCGGTAGATAGTAAAAAAGAATTTGATATCAGGATTAAAAGAAGTTGGAAAGATAATTTCGAGGATCACGATATAGACATAGATAAGTACCTTGACAGTCTAAGTTAGATATATAAAAAAAAGGTTTGTATAATGGCAGATGGATCCGGAGGGCAAGAAGTAGGTGCAAATAGTAGTGCTGGAGAAGCACAGACACCACACGCTGGTCCTAATTCTAATTCTTCAATTTTAAATGAAGCTTACGGAGATGGAAGTAATGCTGCTGGAAGAGGTTTCTCTCAATCTGTTTCTGATGCTTGTGCTCAATATTTTTATAGCCAGTCAATGATAGCAGATGGCCTATCCATTCCTATTGGAATGCAGGAGACAAAGATTCCTCGGTCAATAGCTAATAAGTACGCTCTTTTTAATTTTAAAGGTCTTTATTATGGATTAGATTCAGATCCTCAAATGTACGGAGGATATAGAGATATAGGTAGTAACATCTTCGAAGGGGGAGGTAGTGCCTTCCAGGGACCAGCATTCGACAGAGCTAAAAATGTAAATATGACCAGGATCATTAATTTCTTTAGAGAAAGATGGCCTCACATATCTTACCAGCCCTCAGATTTTTTGTACGGTAAGTATTACAAAAAGATACCTGTAAACCACCTCATTACACTTAGAAGATTTGCTCAACCATGTTACGATAACATTTATGATCTTAAAATTAGATCACATAAAGATAATAACGGTGGAGTCGATGGAACACAACCAGCAGGTGTTACTGCTGTTACTTATATGGGAGAGAAAGCAGGAAATCCATTATCTGAATTATTAAACTACTCTTTTGGTCTAACGTATGAAGAAGAAACCGCTGAGATGGAATCACACGATACTGGACAGGGAGGATATACACAACAGCCCTTCTATAGTGACATAGGTGGCATAGGTAAGGCCACAGCCGATGTGTTCAAAGGAGTCAAAGCAGGTGAAAAGTTTAGAAAACAAAAATTTGCAGGTGGAGATACTTTAGGTACAACTTATGCTAACTTTGTATTAGGACCAGTTAATGTCGTTAACAAAACATTCGTAAGAAAAGCAGGTCTAAATTTTGCAAATGACCTAACTCTTAACTTTGAGTACTCACTTAAATCGTTAGCATTTGTTAACCCTAAATTAGCTATGATAGATGTTATGACTAACATGATGACAATGACTTACAATAACGGTCAATTTTTTGGAGGAGGCCATCGATTTTACGGGTCAGGTGGGTTTGTTGCTTCTCAATTTGGAGACATAAAGAAATTAAGACAAGGTGATTTTAGCGGATATGTTGGAAGTGTAGTCGATGATGTATCAACAGGTTTTTCAAATACCTTTGGAGATAGTAATGGTAATTTTACCGCGGAATCAATAATAGATGGTGGTATTGAAATAGGTAAACAATTCTTGGGTAATATGTTAGGTAAATTCTTAGGAGAGAATATGGGATCAGGAACAGGAAGTTTTGCAACCAAAGCATTCATTAGTTCGGAACCTACTGGAGATTGGCATGTTACGATAGGAAATCCTTTGAACCCTATTACTATGATGGGAAACATGATCATTGATAATACTACCATGACACTAGGCGAGGGATTAGGTGCAGATGATTTCCCTACTGAATGTAAGTTTGCTATAACATGTAAGCACGGTAAACCTAGAGATAAGGCAGACATTGAAAATATGTTTAATATGGGACGTGGTAAAATTTATGCTTCACCTAAAGGAGAAAAGGATATATTAAATCTTGCAGGACTAGATGTTGCAACTTACGGTTCTGTTAAAGGTGTCGGGAAAACATCTCTTACGAGCACTGGTCAAGCTGATGGTGCAGGTAACGGTGGTGCTGGAAATACTCAACCGGTAGGACCTAGTAACTCAAGAACTGCTAATGTTAATGCACACAGCCCAGGAGACATAGATATGTCAAATGCCTTTTCTCAACGGGAGATTGGAGATGAGAGTGGAACCAATGGAGAGTATGTTGCTAATATGATAGGAATGATAGTAGATTCATAATGAATATTAAATCTTTAACACTTAAGAACAAATTAGTCGATGACCACGATGGTGAAAATTATTGGGATTTATCGGCAGTGACATTTCAGTACGATGCTGAGTTAGGAATTAAAGCCATACACTATGTGACCCAAGACCAAGTAGGAAGACCTGATCTTGTCTCAATTTTATACTTTGGTACAGCCGAATATGTAGATGCATTATGTGTCATTAATAACATTTTCAATCCCTTTTCTTTACAAGAGGGCGATGTATTAGCAATACCTGTACTTAGTTCCCCTGATAAAGTATATACGCGACCAAAACCACTCACCCGGATTAGCAGTACTATTAAACCATACATTGATACGGCTGTTCAAAGTAAGACAGACCAGAACAGAATTGATAGGTTGATACAAAAAGCTAAGACTAAAAAGAACGGTGTCCAAACACCCCTTCCACCTAACATGTTACAACAAGGACAGAAAGCGAAAGTCTTTGAAGATAAAATGATTAAACTAGGACAAAACCTTAATACACGTAAAGGGTAATGAGTACAGCAGTAGAAAGAAACATATTAACAGTTGTGGAACCTGCTATCATGTTGGATCCTATGGAGATGCCAGATGTAGAAAGTGGGGAGAGTGGGTTAGGCACTATCAAAGAAAAACCTTCCAAATTTCTTGGGATGGCAATACCTCTAATTCGCATTAATACTTATGAGGTACAAACGGATAGGCTCATTTCTTTCAATCTTAATCTTACAGGTTTTGTACCTACTATGAGTGTTAGTTTTGAAGATAGGGATACTCTCTTTATGTCACGATATTTTCCTAAGGACGGGGATGTTATACAGCTTAACATCAGATCTCAGGGTGAAGAGACTACATTCAAACCTATCAGGATAGATTTTACTATAACGGATTGCTATCCTATAGGCGGTAATACTAAAGAGGCTGCTAATAAGTGGAGAGTTGAAGGTAAGATGTTAGTACCTAATTTATACAATGAATTTACAGAATTTTATGAAGGCACCAGTTGGAATTCTTTACTTGGTGTAGCTGAAGCTCTTGAGTTAGGGTATGCATCTAATGTAGAAGATACAGCGGATGATATGGTGTGGATAAACCCTAATGATACAAGAGAAAAATTTATACAAGATGTCGTAGCCAATTCTTATTTGGATGATGAACATTTTTTCCAAGCTTACATTGATCCTTATTACTACCTCTCATTAGTAGATATTAATCGTTTATTTAGTCAAGAGGGTGCTATAGAAGCGAGTCAAGGATTTAGCACAAATGCCGGTGATATTTTTGAACAAGATAATTCAGGAGAACAGGATGATTTTCCAAATTACTTAAGTAACCTTGTACAGATGCAAGGGAGTTCAAGATATCTGGGCAAGTATCAAATGATAAATAATACCGGGGAAATATCCAATGCTAATGGATATAAGAGGTACGCTCAGTGGTGGGCTCTTCCTGATAAGGAATTCATTAGTGAATTTGTTGACCCTTTGACATCTAATACTCCTGGGATGATACCTCTTAAAGGAAGGTTTGTTGGACCTCCGGGTGGAAAGATTCCTGAAGGAATAGCTGATACTCAAACACGTTACAAGTACTTGGGTAAACAGAGTGAAAATACATATACAGATTTTATGTACAGTGTAGTACAGAATTATCAGAATAATCAAGAGATACATAAAATGGGAATGACGGTTGAATTAGATACTATAAACCCAGCCCTTCTTCGTTACACACGCATTTACTGTTACATTGTAGAATATGCAACCCCTACTCAAAATACCCTTACTGCTGTCAATAATGCAGATGATGAAGGTACTCCTCATGAGGATGCAGCACAAAGAGAGAGCACAGCAGAACAGGACGCAGCAGCTCCATTTGTGACTAATGATTTTTTAAGTGGGTTTTATGTCATAGGTGGCATGGAGTACATTTATAGAGAACCTGGGCCAATGAGAATGAGATTACACCTACTGCGTCGAGAGTTCTATCCGTCTACCTAATAAATAATAAAATAAATGTTTCAGAATGTTAGCATATCATCAACACAGAGATTCTATAAGGAAGAAATTTATACATGAATATCCAGGTGATGTTGGGGGCAGCTATGGCGTTAGTTTTTTAGATGATCCAACTTATTTAGGATTTGATCTTTGGTTTGGTGGAAACCAAGAGGGGCTTTTTACTAACACATTCTCCGATGCAGGACCGAATACGGCTTTAGGCTATCTCCAAAGAAGGGATCCTACGCGTGCTAATTACCTTTGGAGTTTTATATCAGGTTTTCAGATGATACAAACAGAAAGGAAATATTATTTTCAAACCATATCCGGTTTAAATGAGGCTTGGATAAAAGATGGGTCTACAAAGGATCCATTCGTAGGAACAGAAGAAGGGGCCGGTATAACAATAGGTTGTTTAGAAGCTCTTGATCTTAAGATGACAGCTCTTTTCAATTTATATAGAATGGCTGTATGGGATTCTAGGTATCGGAGATATGTAGTGCCAGAAAACCTAAGACACTTTGATCTTCAGATTATAGTACAAGAAGTAAGGAACTTTAAAAATGTGATAAGACCAGGGGGTACAGGTGATAAAGTTATTCCAGGTCAAAGTCCTGAATCTGGAGAATATTACAAACTTACTCAACAGGATTATTTGAATTTTAATTCGTCAGCAGTTATATTTAAGTTGTCTGAGTGTGAGTTCGATGCATCATGTGGAGCTATGGTATTTGATACTGTAAATAATCAGAGTGGAGAATTTGCATCTACCAGTATGCTTATCGGTTACGGTAACATACAGACAATAGGATCTTATTCTGGTTTAGGTCAGCAGCTATGGAGTGATGATAGTTTCCCAAGTGATGAAGATATGGCACATCAACACAATATTGGGAAAAAAACTCCTTCAAACGCCAACCAGGGAAAGATAGATACTGTTGTGGATGCAAATAAAGCTGCTGGGAAAGCTTTGACAAACTACAAATACGGAGAAGAAATTGATTATGGATCAGGTGTTCCAGTAATGAACAAGAAGGGCAAGCAAAATAATACAGTAAAGCATTTTGAACCAGCACCTCAGCCTTCCGGTTTGGATACTTCTAAGATTCATGATGAGCTTCCTCCTCCGGAAAAAATTGAAGATCTTGGTAAAATGAAAGATTCTACCGGTACCGACAAAACTGGTGAACATGTATCTAAGGAACATACTGCAATAGGTTCTGATCCAGTACAGGGGCATAAAGGCGGCAGTGATGTAGAAGGAGGTCTAGGTGGTGCGGCTGGATTTTTGGCAGGACAGGTGACTGGGTTAGCATCCGCGGTTGGCGGGTTAGCTAAATCATTTGGGCAGAACGTCGTCTTAGGCAGAGTTCACGGCCTACAGGGTGAGATAAGAGCTGCCATAAATAATCCACAAGCTTTGACAAACTTAGCAGTAGGAGCTGCTGCACAGTTAGCAGAATCCGAAGGTACTACAATAGCAGGTGCGATAGGTGAAAATATCCACCCAGATATAAATTTCCACGGAACACTTCAAGGAAATGAAAATATATTAGGACTTGGCCCTCCTGGCCCAGGGCCGCTAGAACCTAGCAATATACATGATGATTAATGAAAATAGGACCAAGAGAATTTCAACGGGATAACTTAACCGGCACACAGTGGGTAGGTGTAGTAGAAGATAACGCAGACCCCTTATTTGAAGGAAGGTGTAAAATTAAGGTACATGGTAAGTTAGATGATATACCCACTGATAAGTTACCTTGGGCTAGACCAGGAAACTCTTTAACTAGTGGAAGTGATACTGGAGGAGGGATGATATCCCCACCTAAAGTAGGAGCAGTAGTACAAGTCACTTTTGATAATGGTGACATTTATTCCCCAACCTATCACTATAACATTTATCCATCAGATGATCTTAAAGCTGAGATTGAAGGATCTTATGATAATGCTCACTCCCTCATATATGATACAACCACTGAAGGCGGTGTAAAGATTTATTTTACCGAGGAGAAAGGGCTCATGATGGACTACAAAGAGACCCAAATAAATATATTACCGGATAATTCTATAATCATACAAAATCCTAATGGAGATAAGGTTGAATTATTGAATGATGGTAACATAACCGTTGAAACATCAACTAATGTTACGGTCAAATCTCCGGAGGTTATTATAGATGCAGCACAAAAAATTGAATTAGGGAAGGGAGCCACTGAAGATGTCGTTTTAGGTAATTCGTTTATGACACTTTTTAATTCCCACACTCACATTGGAAATTTGGGAGCCCCTACTACACCTTCTATAATGCCTATGACTCCCGCGCAATTAAGTACTGGTGGAGGTCCGCCTATTGTAAAAACTAAATAAAAGATTATGGCTTTAGATGTAAAAATATTAGAAGATCAATTAAAATTAGCATTTAAAAAGATCGAAAAGCCTTTAGAAGAAGCACTTGATGAACACTGGAAAAAGGTAAGTACTAATGAGAATAGTCTATATGAAGTTCAAGTTAAGATTGATAAGTGGATCAGAGCCCACCCAGCTGAGTCGGACTTTAATGTAAGTGCTTATAAGAAACAGGTGTGGACCGAAACATCTAAAGAATGGGCAGCATCTCTTTCTGAACACATATCAACAGATGTTACTAAAGTACTCATGGATGAAGCTACCCCAGCTATCGCTCAAGCTATAGACTTATTCATCAGATCAGGAACTGTTAACACTGCTGTTACTACAGCCGTTAATACAATTGTTGTGGGAGCAGCTGGAGCAATTCCAGTAGCAGGCACAGGCACTGGAGCTGGGATTGGAGCTGGTGTTGGAACAGTAACTTAATATTAATTGCATAATTCTTAAACAAACTCATCCACAGTGTATAAAATAATAAATAACATTCCAAGTATACGCTTTAATTAATACTTAATGATTGAACAACAGATAACTATTCAAAAAAGTGAGGATCCGTTTGATACGGAAGTAATCACAGTCAAATTACCAAAAGGAGTTAAATTAATATCTACTGAGCCCTATGCTCCAGAGATGTTAGAGATGTATGGTGTCGTATCTGATTATGAGAAAGACATTTACACCCACGAAAATATAGCCCATCTTACTAAGGGTGAAATAACTCATCTTATGAAGAATCCAGATGGCACTCTCCGAGAAGCTTTAGTGGATATAGGTTCTAAGTATACAGCTTATATAAACTTAGGTAAGGAACCTCAAGAAATAATAGATGCTCTTAAAGTAGGGTTGAATATAGACATCAAAGTCAAACCTAAAAAGAATGGAGAAGTTTCAGCTAGTATTTCTGAAGCCTTTGAAGAGTGTAAGCGTAGAGAAATATTAGAAGCTATTAATAACAAATCACTCGCTTTTACTGCTACTGTTAAAGAACTAATACACGGTGGTTATTGGGTAGAAGTATCAGGCATACAAACATTTATGCCAGGATCTTTAGCTGGGATGAATAAACTTCATAACTTTGAATCCCTTGTAGGACAGCAGATTATAGTAATGCCCATAACCTATTCTAAAGAAAAAGAAACAATCGTCGTTTCGTGTAGAGAATATCTTCAGACTAAAATTCCTCAGGCAATAGAAGATCTTAGAGGTAACTTAAAAGAAAAAATAACTGGGTTCGTTACAGGTACTACTGCATTTGGTGTTTTTGCTGAATTTAATGAATGTCTGACAGGACTCATTCCTAAAGCTGAATTAGTAGATTCTAAAGAAGAGTTTGACAACAGAGATATTAAACCTGGAGATGAACTAAATTTCTGGGTAAAAGAAATCATTAATCAGAAAAAAATTATACTTACCCAAACAGGTGCACCCATAGATCCTTGGGATGTAGCGGTAGAAAAATACCCACCTTTCTCAGAGGTAAAAGGAAAGATTACTAAGATAACAAATTACGGTGCTTTTGTGCAATTAGAAAAGGGCATCAGTGGCTTAATTCATAAGACTCAATTAAAAGGTGTAGAAATTTCTAAGGGTGACATTATTTCTGTAAGGATCAAAGGTGTCAATGCTGTAGAGAAAAAAGTTTCTATGGCTTTAGCTTAAATTTATACAGACTTGAATTGAAATATATAAAAAAATTCAAGTAATGTATGTACACTAATGAGCAATTAAATGCTATTCATTTTTCCAAGATTGGTTTAGAATTTGAATTCTTTTCAAAACAAGATTTAGATGAAGTCCGATCAGGACTTTCGGAATCTCTGGACAAAAGAATAAGAATAGAAGAAAAGGCACATAGCGACTTTATTCCCACCGACAAAACTTTCAAATTAGAACCAGATAAGTCCGGAGGCACTGGGATGATAGAACTTGTATCGGGTCCTCTTCCATTTACAGAAGCTAAATTAGTGTTAGCTAAGACTCTTAAGTGGATAAAGGAGAATGGGTCTACAAATGATAAGTGTTCTATTCATCTTAACATTGCTTTTGATGGAAAGGCTCTAGGTCCTGAAGTTAATGTCTCTAGGCTAGACATTGGAAAATTCGTTCTTAATTTTGATGAGAATAAAGTTTTCGAAGAATTCCCAGATCGTAAAAATTCTGTCTATGCTAAGTCTATCAAATTCATAGTTCCTCTTAGTGGGTTCCATCAACAATCCCCAGAAAAGATTCTTTCTAAAAATTACATGTTCGTTAGTGAAAAATATTACGGGGTGAATTTTTCCAAGGTTCCTAAAGGTTATATTGAATTTAGATACATAGGTGGTAAAGATTATGAACAGAAGTACCACAAGATACTGAGTTTGGCTGAACATTTTATCTTATCTCTATATGAATCTCTTTTAAATCCTACTTATACACAAGAAGATATAAACACATTAGATGCTATTCTTGAAAAACACAAAGATGTAATTCAAGGGTATAAGTCCTTTGGAATGTTTCACCAAAAGTTCCCTGACATAAAACTCCTAGTAGATTTGAATTCTTCTCAGCAAATCGTAGAAATGTACTATCCTAAAATGCGAGAAGAAATATTCAAACTCATTACTCAATCGGGTCTTAAAAAAGGGTGGATAAATTATGACAGTGATTTAGGAAGACTTCAGCTCAAAGATGCTGACCTACCCAGGTGTTTTGCGGTAGAAGGAATAGACCTAGTAGATTGTAAAGTTAGAGGTAACATTACTAACTGTGATATTTTTTCTTCAGACATTAATGATTCATCTCTTAAAGAATGTAACATCTTTGGATCTTCATTAATAAAAGCTTCAAAGATAGAAGATTCCTATGTCAATAGAAATGTGGTAACAGAAGATTGTTTCATCTTTGGTATGAGGGGTGTTTTTAGTGGAGAGATGGTCGGTGGAATTTTTAGAAAAGGTAAAGTTACTAATCATGCTAGGATATCATCTGATACAGATATAATTGAATATGAAAAAATAAGATAAAAGATGGCACTTACAGATTGTGATCCCGCAGAAAATAAATGTTTAGAAGAATTGATTCAAGAGATTAATGATGAGCTGACAATAGCCTGTCAAATTCCATTCACAGTTCCCAAGAAAGAATTGGCTAGAATTGTCGGTAGAGCAAAAAAATATTTCTATAAGATATATGAAGATAGTGTACAGGAAATGTACATTGCTTTACCTAAGTCTGCCTTTCTTAAACAATCATTTAAGAGAGGGTTAGAAGATGAACCAGAATCAGATACTCTAAGCAAGACAAACTTACAGAGTACACGTGGCGTTGTACCGATGCCCAAACAAGTTTATGCTGTAAATGCTGTTTATGAAATAGGCGGTTTTTCTGGTGAAGATGGTGGCTTTGGTTCTACTAGTTTTTCTGCTGGAGATATAGATTTTTCTATAGATAAGTTTATTTACAGTGATATGTATGGAGCTGGTATAGGTAGTGATAACCTTATGTATTATGTCATTAATTCTAAATTCATAGATAATTCCAGACAGGTTTTACAAGCACAGATAGGCTATACATATAATCGCCTAACTCATGAGTTTAGGTTCACTGGACAGCTTCCTGATAATGATGTTATTTTTCAAGTGTTTACTACCATACCTGATTGTGCTTTATTCCAAGATGAGGCATTCATTAGATATTGCATTGCTAAAGCAAAAATTCAACTTTCTAGAATTTTAGGAACCTTTAATTTTAACTTACCAGGAAACATTACAATAAATTATGATTTGGTAATGAATGAAGGTCAGACAGAATTAGAAGAAGTCGTAGAAGAAATTAAGGGCGATGAAGGTGTTGATTATTTCTTTACAGGTTAATATCCACTCTTCTCCGTCCTCGAATATATAATAAAAGTTAACCTTCATGCCTCAGATCAAAGATTTTTATAGCCGTGACACCGATGCACCGAAGTACAGTGAAAAGAGGTTAGAGGTAGATGAAGCATTAGATGATTTAATCATTAAGATTGAAAATACACTTTTTACTAATAAGACTGAAGTGTTGGGGGCTGAAGATTTTGGTTGTGATTTAGATAGTCTCATTTTTTCTATAACGAATAATGAGGATATCATTAGAAATAAAATTGGTCAACAGATAGTAGAATATTGTTTAACAGGATATGATGGGTTTAATGTTGATGTACATGTTAAGTATTTCACAGCCGAGAATAGAAATGGTTGTTTCATTGATATTATTGTTAATGATAAAAGAGTAGTAGGAGTGCTATATTAAAATAAATTGAATGAATGTCATTTTTTAGTAAGACAAGAATTAAAGCAACAGAATTATTTGAAGATTCTTATTTATACTTACAGAGGACTTATGATCAGGCTAAGAGTGTATTTACACCATCCTCCCCCTTTGGACAAGTCTTAACAGTAGTTTCCAATATGGGAGAACTGATAATGTTTTATATTGAAGCTGCCTCTACTGAATTAAACATTGCACAAGCACGAAATATTGAATCTATTTATGGTCTTTCACGTTTGACAGGACATAATCCTACCCGGGGTATCTCGGCAATAGGAATGATTGGGTTAAGATTGAATGCTAACGCAGCTACTTTAGTAGAAGGTGATTTTGTAGATATAGCCCAAGGAACTCGAGTACAGATAGAAAATAATGGGTACAAATATTTACTTAAGTTTGACAGTCCTTACATTAGATTACAGAAGACTTCACGAGAGTGGGTCAATGTAGAAATATTACAAGGAGAGATTGAAGAGCAGACCTTTTCAGGCACCGGTACATCCCTCCAAAGTTTCTCACTGAGTACTAAGAGTGCTACTGATAATTTTAACATCAAAGTAAAAGTGGATGGTCAAAATTTTGAACTCGTAGAATCACTTTATGATATGAATTACAATGATACTAAGTGTATGGTCATGACAGGAATGAATGGCGGTTTAGATATTTTCTTTGGTAACAATCAATTTGGTAAGATACCACCTTTAGGTGCTGTCATCAAAGTTGAATATCTTAAGACTAACGGTTCTAATGGCAACATTGGAGGAAAGGGATTAAAGTTTAAATTTGAAGATCCGGGTGCAGACTTCTTAGGCCAAGACGTGGACTTAGGTGAAGTTCTTCAAATTAATGTACTACGATCCCCAAATTTTGGGAGCAATACAGAAGATCCTGATTTTACGAGATTGATTGCACCCTATTCAAGTAGATCGTTTGTATTAGCTAATCCTAATAATTACATTTATTACTTAAGTAAATATGATTTCTTTTCTTTCATAGATGCATATAATACTAAAGATGATGAGTACATAGCAGATGATAACATCATTTATCTATTTTTAATACCAGATATCAAAAAGAAATTGACCAGTGATAAGACATACTTCACAGTCCCTACAGAAGAATTTAGTCTTGACGCAGAAGAAAAGGAGATGGTCTTGGACATCTTAAATGAAAGCGGAAGACAGGTCGTAACCGCAGAAGTAAGGATAAAAGATCCTATCATCAAAAAATATGCTCTTAACATTGTCCTTCGTTATTTTGAAAATGCTGACAAGGGAGCAATGGGTGCAGACATCCAAAACCAATTGAATCAGTATTTTTTAAATGTTCAGAGGAGAGATAGGGTACCTCGATCTGATCTCATTTCGATTATTGAAAATGTAGAAGGTGTGGATTCTGTAAATGTATTTTTCATCTCGGAAGAAAACGAAAAGGCTATAAGGGATGGGTACTATACCGTACCTGTTTATAGGATGGATCCTGCAACCGATCAAATGCAATTAATAGAAGAGAAAAAAATAGAACTAAAGAAAGGACCTGAAGGTAATACGATAGAAGATCCTCTTTTAGGCTTAGATGATTTTGGAGATATTGTAATTAATAATGATGAGTTGGCAATCATTAGAGGTGGTTGGGAAGATAGGAATGGTAATTATTATGAAACTTACCCAGACAAAAATAAACTAAGTTCACTTAACATCTTCTTTAAAGCTAGCATACCTAATGATCTTTATTCGAAGACTCAACAAAAGAACTTTAATAATCTTAGAAGAAATAGAGGAACCACAATAGCTGACGGTAAAAATTCTCCGGGTCAGAATACAGGAAGATTAGAAGGGACTCCAACTATGAAGAGTATTGGTGGACAAGTAAATAAAAATAATTAATGATTGACAAAGGACCGAATAGAAGAACTGGCTTTCCAAGCTTATATGAATATTCGTATACTCACTGGGAAGATTTAAAGAATTTAGGTTTTGATTATGGATCAGAATTATTTAAGAAGACTCTTTCAACTTATATGTTTAAGAATCCTAACATGGATACTTTCTTGACTAGGTACTTACAACCTATCATGGTTAAGTACATTAATATGGTTAAGTACATTAGAGTTTATTTCAATTATGCCGTACCTAAGGATTATCAAAAAATAAATTAAACTTAGTGAACCTTTGGAAACAGTTACATTTCTTTGATAAAAATGGACAATATTACAATTTTGATTATGATGAATCCCGAGATATCTGGACTGGAGACATTTACTTACCTAAAGTTTCTACAGGTTTGTATGAGGTGGCTCAAATCTTCATCTTAGAAGAATTCATTGACACTAATACCGGAATCAAAAAATTTGGATTTCCTCATGACATGGAACCGTCAGGCGGAGGACCAGGTTCTACAGGAGGAACTGGGCAACCTGGTGCTGGAGGTTGGCTCCTAGAATGGAAAGACATAGATCCTACTGAATTATTCTTATTTCAATATGAAGCCGATTATGGAGAACCTTGTAAAGAAACACCTAAACCTTTAATTGAAATTTATGATGAGATCAAAGTTCACTTAGATTATGATCCTAATCAATTTTACAATACCCAAGGATTTTTAGAAACTTCTATAATCACATCTGAAGTTTTAGCTGTAAACATTGCATGTTCTTCCATTCTTGGTGATCACCCAGCAGAAGGTAATACTTACAAACGAATGCTATACATCAGAGATGAGAGCACTGGTAAGTTAGTGGCAGAGTTCATGATATACGGAGAGACCGTAGAAGAAGATGAAAGATTAAAAGTAATGTGCCAGAATTTTGGATATCAGGTTTTGGCTAACGATTCATCTATCTTTAAGGATACTGATATTAATGAAATTTTACCAGATTGGCAAGAACTTAATCTCAAGAGAAAGGAGATGATGATGGAAGCTCAAAACATCTATACATTTTTGGGATCTTATAAGGGACTTGTAAATGTCATTAAATACTTTGGGTACGGTAATCTTAGCATTAAAGAATACTGGAAAAATGTGGATAAAACTTCACCTATGTACGGAATGTATATACAGAGCAACCCTATCCATGCATTTGATCCAAATGTTAATTACAATGATAAGTCCATCACGCTCCCTAATAAGAGGTTTAGGAAAACTAGTCTCTTTAGTTTGATTTACAGAATAAACAAGATAATCCCAGATACATTTGATGATGAAGATTTGCCAGAAACTGAAGAGGTCTTTGAATTTTCCATAGAAGAAATTCTAATTAAACTTTACGGTCTTAAGCAAAAACTAGAAAAGGATTTTCTTCCTCTTAATGCCCACATTAAAGACATCATAGGAGAGGCTGATTTTTTCGGTCTGCAGGAAGTTACTAACACCATCAGTAGAAATGATGCTAACAGTATTATTGCTGGCATTGATGCTGACTTTAAGTATACGCCTGAAGGTTGTAACCTCATCCAAGATTTAAGAGACATAGGTTGTTTACTTTATCCAGATACTACTGGGTTCTGCCCTTACCCTCAAAATTTAGTATTAGGTCCTTATAAAGATTGTTGTGTTGTAGGAAGTGGTATAGTTGGGTCCTGTATTATTGGTTGTGATACTAGTGAGGGCATTCCATTGCCTCCGATAGGACCAGATCCACATGGTGTCTTAGGACCTCCTGTAGATGGAAATGATTTTACAATTAAGGAGCTGTCTGATGTTTACCTCGCATATTTTAGTAGGTATGCCCCTAACATCAATACTTTAGATTGGGTAGATGGTGAAAGTTCACACAGACTTCCGGATAAGCCAGGGATTCCAGTAGGAGCACCAATCGTCTTGGAAAATACCAGTTTTGGTAAATTAACTTGGGATGATGTAAACTCTACTTGGTTTCAATTAGATAACGGAGTATATCACAATTTTGATTTTGAACCGGTAAGTCCTTCTATGGGTGATACTTTTACAATTACCGATCCTGCAACTGGTACTGGTGCTTCTTACACAGCTGCACCTGGAGACACAGCAACCATAGTAAGAGATGCACTGTTCACACAGCTTATGACTTTACGAACCACTTATGTTCTTCCTTGGATCTTTTATGATATTTCAGATCCAAATACTACAAGCGGTCCAGTGGTACGAGTGTGGGGTACAACTTCTAACTTATTGGAAATAACTCTTACCAAAGCATCCCCTCTCAGTAGTGCTCAGTTCTTGAGAGAACAGGTACCTGGAACACTTTTATTTACCTGGGACAGTATTTTAAGAGGTAATTTTCAAGAAATTGAGTGGACTATTTACAAAGACAAGGATGAGACTCCAGCTTATTACTATAACATTAGAGGACCGTTACCTGATTATGATAAGCTTCCACTAATCTTGCCGTGGATAGGTAACTACTCGGTAGAAATGAGGTTATTTGATCTCTATAATAATATCTCTACTCAAGTTAAATTAGATGAGATATGTATAGAAGGAAGAGAAGTAGATTTCTTAGGATGGTATCAATCACGTAAGTGTGAGTATACATGGCACGATGAGGGTGAATATATTTGGAAGGATTATGGTTCTTATTGGGACTTGCCCATACCTCCTGTCACTACATGGGAAGAGGAACAAGCCAGTTTATATGAATCTTTAGATAGAGTTAATGCTATCCTTAATAATTTTGGGCTAGGGGTGAACCCTAATTTTACAATCTTAAATTGGCAAGATAACGGAAATGTCAGTTGGAGAGGACCTTATTTCTGGGATAACTTAGATACTGGAGATTGGAATGATACTTGCCACTTATGGTGGGATATGACTTCGACTACTGGAGATACCCCTGCATTCTTTCAGTTTGCAGAAGTTATTCCTAACAGTTACCTGGACATCACAGACTTAGAAGGTAATGTAGGTGAACATTATTTTGATGCATCTACAAATACTTTACGAGAAGCTGTTAATCAACTTAACTTAAGCACTGATCCTATCATACACAAGTACATTTACAATCTTGTATTAGATGCATCTAATCAGCAGATATTTGTACAAGGTGTTGCTAGGTACTTTGGTAAGTATGGAGATTTTAAAGATGTGGACATTGTTGATAATGTAGGGGATAGGATCTGTGCCTCTACTGTTACAGGATTCCCTGTCTCTGCTACTGGGTGCGAGAGCATAATTTATAGAAGTGGACAGAGTACCGCTAGCAATCCTACTTGGAATACAGCTAAGTTTATTATTGACGGTAAAACTTTACAAAGAATGACTTGGATAATGTTCGTTTATGATAATTGTAAGATATCAGGAAAGACGGACCCTAAGTGGACAATAACTAATACTACAGATCCAAATGACTCTAATATATATTTTGAGAGTAAATACTTAACCTACCTCTTTAAAGACACGGGGAAATATAAAATAGGGTTAGAACTTGAAGATACAAATGGTAATAAATATACCAAAGAGAAAAATATCTTAATAATAAAATAGAAAGTAATGGCAATAAGCGTAACAGAAATTCTCGGTACTGATTCTTTATCCGGATCACGTATAGTCATAAATGATAATTTTAACATTCTGGCTAATGAAATTAATTCGATGGAAGTGTACTTCTCTCCATCTGCAGGAACCATCACTAACCTTAATAATTTACAGACAGACGCATTGCGAGTAGGTCTTTCAACGGTTAGGTTGGATATTAATGCTAGCACGTTTGATATAATATCAAATGTTAATGTAGAGGGTGGTGATATAAATCTTAACGGAGGCGGTCTAACCAGAAATAATGTAGACCCCCAGACTTTAGATGATGTTTTTGCTGCAAGTAGTACAATTTCAGTTGGGACGAGTACAGCTCTTCCACCGTACACCATAGAAAGAGTTGCTAATTCAGGAAGTACTCCAGTACAAATAGAATTATGGGATGGTAAAATAGGACAGGAAATATTCTTTGTCTACTCAGGTGCTGCAGGTGGTGAAGTTGAAATCACGAGCCCTGGACTTAATTTCGTTTTACAAGGCAGTGGTACTACAATATCTATGAATGGCATTGGACAGACAGTTCATCTATTATGTGTAGATGATGGCACTGGAAATGGAGATTGGTATATAATTGGAGGAACAGGATATACCGTATCGTAAAAAATAGAATGTAGATGGCAACGACGCCTTTAATCAGAACACCGCAAGTAGACGGCGGGACCTTTTACACGTTCTCGTCAGCAGCTAGAGACCTTTCGAAAACTCTCAACAATGAGAACACCCGACTGGTCTTTTCCAAATTTGCTTTGCTTAATATTCCTAACTTTAACAAACTTTCATTCACCGATTTTGGTACCTTTGAAAATTACATGCAGTTTGATACTATTGACGGCATGATTT
>Ga0208299_1001376_pt1 | contig 18349 bp, 21 predicted proteins | sample 15_taG_FD_184089 | JGI IMG/M metagenome (GOLD analysis project Ga0208299, IMG submission 184089) | Marine viral communities from the Subarctic Pacific Ocean - 15_ETSP_OMZ_AT15312 metaG (SPAdes) (version 2) | ecosystem: Environmental > Aquatic > Marine > Oceanic | place: Pacific Ocean | collected...
GACATTTCTCGAAAAAGCGGTTATTAATATAAAAAGAAAGCTCGTTATCAAGAATCGTTTGTCTTGTAAGGGCTGTGCATTTTACAAAACGCAACATTGCGGTTGAGGAATAAATGAGCGAGAAGAAAACGATTTTTGTGATCTCAGATCACCCTCTGGCACCGTCCGGGGTTGGGACGCAAACAAAGTATGTTATTGAGACACTCTTGAAAACAGGCCGGTATAGGTTTGTATGTTTCGGCGGAGCGGTGAAACACCCGAACTATGAACCCCAGAAAATCACGGGAGATTGGGAGGATGGTGATTGGATCATTTACCCTGTTGATGGATATGGCAGTGCCCAGGCTGTTCGTTCGGTTTTATGGACTGAAAAGCCAGCTCTGCTCTGGTTTATGACGGATCCTCGTTTTTATCCTTGGCTTTGGCAGATCGAAAATGAAGTCCGACCCAATGTACCCATGATATATTATCATGTGTGGGACAACTATCCACCACCCAAATATAACGCCAAGTGGTACCGTTCGACAGATGTGATCGCTTCTATTTCCAAAGTCACACACGATATTGTTAGCAAGGTTGCGCCAGAAGTTGAGAATTATTATATCCCTCACGCTGTGGACGAAAACATCTTTCGTAAGTTAGGAAAAGAAACTGTTGACGAGTTCAAAGAACAGAATTTCCCAAACCATGATGATAGAATGATATTTTTCTGGAACAACAGAAATGCTCGAAGAAAGCAATCTGGTACGCTTATACATTGGTTTAATAAATTCGCAGAGGAAGTAGGGCCTGAAAAGGTGTGTCTCATTATGCACACTGACCCTAAAGATCCGAATGGGCAAGATTTGGAAGCGCTTCTTGCTGATTTTGATATGGCCGACGGCCGTGTTATTTTATCTAAAAACAAGATGCCCCCCGAGGGCCTCTCTCTAATGTATAATATGGCCGATTGTACTATCAATATTTCTGATGCGGAAGGGTTTGGGCTTTCGACGCTTGAATCTCTCTCTTGCGGCACACCAATCATCGTCAACATGACTGGTGGCTTACAGGAGCAGGTCACAGATGGCGAAGAGTGGTTCGGTATTGGCCTTGAGCCGGCCGCAAAGGCCCTTATCGGCTCTCAACAGGTTCCATACATATACGAGGACCGATTAAGCGAAGAGCAGGTTGTAGGGGCTCTCAGGAGCTTCTATAATATGTCTCCCGAAGAGCGCGAGGAGATGGGTGAAAAAGGCATTCGACATGTTCGTGAGAATTACAATTTCGAGAAGTTTAAGGATCGGTGGATCGAGCTGATTGACGATGTAACAGAACGTTTAGGCTCCTGGGATACCAGAAAGGGCTACAAAACTTGGGAAATTAAGGAGATCGCATGAAAAAGACAGTATTAGTAAGAGGGCCGGCCCTTTCACAGTCTGGCTATGGGGAACATACGCGATTTGTTCTCCGGGCTTTAAGGATGAGGGAGGACGAGTTTGATATTCATATTCTTCCTACGGCCTGGGGAGAAACAGGGTGGTTGGCTTTAGATGATGAGGAACGTGTCTGGATCGACGCCCAAGTTAACAAGGCGACGGTACACCTTCAAGCCAAATTACCATATGACATCACAGTCCAGGTTACGATCCCTAATGAGTGGCAGAAGATGGCCCCGATAAATATTGGGGTTACAGCAGGGATTGAATGCAATAAAGTTTCTCCCGTTTGGCTGGAAAAAGCGAATGAGATGGATAAAGTCATAACCATTTCAGAACATTCGAAGTCCGGCTTTGGTGTTGTTTATCAAGGACAAAACAGCCAGACAGGACAGCCGATGGAACTCCGGTGCAACGCCCCTGTTGAAGTAGTAGGGTACCCAGTAAAGACTTTTGATGAACTTCCCGATCTAGGAATTGATCTGGAATACGATTTCAATTTTCTAACCATAGCCCAGTGGGGTCCGCGGAAAAATCTTCACAATCTTATTCGTTGGTTTGTTGAAGAAAATATCGATCAGGAAGTTGGGCTCGTTGTTAAAACAAGCCTCAAAAACAACTCGGCTGTTGATAGGGAATATGCAGAAAAGATGGTGGAGAGTTCTATTCCAGATCTTCCTGATCGGAAATGCAAGGTTTATTTTCTTCATGGCGACATGGCTGAATCCGAGGTTCATTCGCTTTATAAACATCCAAAGATTAAGGCGCTCGTTTCTTTAACTCATGGAGAGGGATACGGCCTTCCTTTGTTTGAGGCTGCTTACAGTGGCCTCCCGATCATTGCCCCCGGGTGGTCTGGTCAAACTGATTTCCTATATGCTCCGTTTAATTCAACGGCCAAAAAGAAGAAGAACAAGAAGAAGGCTTTATTCGCCGACGTTGATTATACGATCGGCCCTATTCCACAGGAAGCAGTTTGGCCGGGAGTTCTAGAAAAGGAAACTATGTGGTGTTTTCCAACTGAGGGTTCTTTCAAACTTCGCATGCGACAGGTAAGGAAAAATTACGATAAGTGGTTGAAGAAGGCAGAACAACTGCAAGAGTGGGTGAGTGAAGAGTTTGAGTGGGATAAGAAACATACAGAATTAGCAGATTCAATTTTGCCAAATATGGTGTCAAGCGAAGATATTGATGCGTTGTTTGCTGGATTGCTAGAGGACGCTTAGAGTGATTATTTTTGTTGCCGACGCTTTTGTAGAACAATTCGTCGGCGGCGCCGAACTGACAACAGAAGCTTTGTTTGAGTCTAGCCTGTTGCCAGCCAAGAAAATTCTGTCTAGTCATATAACACCACAAGTTATGCAAACTTTCAAAGATTCATTTTGGGTTTTTGGAAATTTCTTTGATTTGTCAGAAGAAAGTATGTTGTATGCTATTAAAAATATAAGCTATTCTGTTTTGGAATATGATTATAAATATTGCAAATATCGTTCTCCCGGCAAACATATAAACATTGATGCCGCCTGTAACTGCCACACAACAACAGGAGGAAAACTCCGCGCGCTATTTTTGGCTAAATCAAAAATTAATTGGTGGATGTCCGAGGGACAGAAGAATAAATATCGATCGGTTTTTCCTTTTCTGAAGGGAGAAGTTCTTAGCTCAGTATTCTCCAATGAGACTTTGGACTATATTGAGTCTCTAGATACCCAAAATAAGGATGGCAAGTGGATTATATTGAATTCCAAGTCATGGATCAAAGGTACCGGCACTGCTGTTAAATACGCTAAGGAAAATGGGTTAGAATATGAATTAGTGTGGGGAATAGCGCATAAGGAACTCTTGGCGAAGTTGGCGTCTTCAAGGGGCATTATTTTCTTCCCCCTCGCGAGTGATACATGCCCACGCATGGTTATAGAGGCTAAATTGCTGGGCTGTGAGTTGCTGCTGAATGATAATGTCCAGCACAAAGACGAGCCATGGTTTAAGACTAGAGAATCATGTATGGAGTATCTTCGGAGCAGAACTGACACGTTTTGGAGCAGAATAGAGGAAAAAATACCATTTTTGCCCGATAAAAGTGACAAAAACGGACCAAAGTACCACATAATCACACCATTTTACAATGCCCAAGAGTTCTTGCCAAGGTGTATAGGCAGTATAAAGAGGCAAGGATACATGAATTATCACTGCACTTTGGTCGACGATATGTCAACCGACGGCTCATTTGAGGTAGCTCATGGGGCCATAGATGGTGATCCTCACTTTACTTTGGTTAAGAATACCGACAAAGGATACGCATTGCAGAATATAGCAAAAGCGATCGAGGCAAGTGGTGCCGAAAATGACGATGTTATTATACTTTTAGACGGGGACGACTGGTTTGCATCGGGGATGACCCTTGGTCACCTGAATCAACACTACGAAAACAAAGAGTGCTGGATGACTTATGGTAGTTATTCTATGCATCCTTACGGAGTAGTGGGCCCGGAGCCATCAGAATACCCTAAAGAGGTTGTAGACAACAACTTATACCGTCAGGATCGATGGCGAGCATCCCATCTTAGAACATTTAGGCGCCACCTGTGGGGCAATATAGATCACAAAGATTTTCAAGATGCAAGTGGTGAATATTATAAGATGGCTTATGATCAGGCTATAATGCTTCCGTTGTTGGAAATGTCCGCCGGCAGGCACAAATACATTCCAGAGATTTTGCACGTTTATAACAAAGAGAATCCTTTGAATGTTGATAAGATTAAGACGCAAGAACAAGTAAGAACGGCACAAGAAATTCGATCAAAAAAGCCATACGAGAGGTTATAATGAACGTTCATCTAGACAATGTTAATCTTGGAAGCAATTCTGGGCCCAATTCGTTTGCCGCCAAGCTGACAAAGTATGGTGAGTTGAATGGATGCACTTTTGATACCAATTCACCACCGGACGCTTACCTTAGTTTTATAGAGACGCACCGAACATCCTTCGACGCCCCGATGTTCCAGAGGGTAGATGGGATTTATTTTAACACCCATTGGGATGGATATTCATATACGGATTACAAACTACAGAACGTTAACATTAAGAAAACATATGAGATGGCCACCGGAGTTATTTTCCAATCGGAGTTTAACAAGAAACTTACTACAAAGTATTTTGGTGAGCATCCCAACACTACAGTTATACACAATGGTGCCGACATAGATTTAATAAAAGACACAAAGCCTTTGGAACATCCTGTTCTGGATTCTTTTGAGGATATTTGGACGTGCGCCTCCCATTGGCGCCCCCATAAGAGGCTGGGCGAAAACATTAGATACTTCTTGGAGCACTCCGGAGAGAAGGACTGTCTTATTGTCGCGGGCCAGAAGGATGACTACGAACGTCGTTGGTTTGAGGAATATTTTAACCACGATAGAATATTCTTTATAGGCACCACACCACAGAACGTCCTCACGGCCCTCTACAAGCGCTCAAAATATTTCCTGCACTTGGCCTGGCTTGACCATTGCCCTAACGTTGTGGTCGACGCTAGGGCCTCTGGGTGTACGATTGTGTGTTCCTCTGCTGGCGGTACCAAAGAAATCGCCGGCCCCGATGCCATTGTGATAGAAGAGGAAGAATGGGATATGGAACCAGTAGATCTTTATAGCCCGCCAGAGATGAATTTTAATAAAGTTGTTGACAACCCCTATAATTCAGATTATAATATGAATAAAGTCGCAGAAAACTATATTAATTTCATGGAGCGATAGTGCCAGCAATCATTAGAGATATTTTTGAAAAATATGTTATTGAAACTTTTGATCTTAAAGACTGCATCGCTGTCAACAATGGCACTTCGGCGTTGATAGCACCTCTGTGGTCTATGGACCTTAAGCCCGGAGATGAAGTAATCACAACACCATTTACTTTTATAGCTACCTCTAATGCTATTTTGATTGCCGGCGCCAAGCCGGTTTTTGTGGATATTGATCCAGAAACCTATTTGATTGATGTTAATAAAATTGAATCCGCGATAACAGAAAAAACCAAGGCGATTATTCCAGTTCACCTATACGGAAGAATATGTGAAATGGATAAAATTATGAAAATAGCTAAAAAGCACAACCTTGTTGTTGTAGAAGACACCGCACAAGCTTTTGGGGCAACAAATTCCTCTGGTGAGTATGCCGGAATGGTGTCAGATGTAGGTACATTTTCGTTCTATAAAACTAAAAATATATCAACATTTGAGGGTGGTATGATATGCATACCAAAAAAATCAAAATTGGATGCCGCTAAAATTAGATCAATTTGTACACACGGGCAGGTGGGTAAATATAATCACGAATATATTGGCTTCAACTTTAGATTAGCGGAACCATTGTGCTTGATGGCATATGAACAAATGAAGCTGCATATGACAGGGATTAGAGCAGAGTTGGGCATTAGAGGCCCGGAGCAGGGACACTATCCAAATGTAGTATATGACCAGCCAATTTATAAAAGACTTGGAATTACTGGGAGCTGTCCGATTGCTGAAAAAACTGCAAATTATATTAAACAAAATCATTGGTAATGGAGAAGAAGATGAAAAAATTTTTAGTAACAGGTGGAGCCGGATTCATTGGTTCTCATTTATGTGAAAAATTACTTAAACAAGGTCACTCTGTTGTATGTTTAGATAATTTTTATAACGGAAATTTAAATAATATCAGAGGCTTATTTAATCACGAAAGATTTCATTTTGTAGAAGGAGATATACTAGACTTTAAATTATTGAAAGAAGTAACAGAAGGTTGTGATTATATTATGCATCTAGCTGGACAAATTCATGTTGAAAAATCTATTATTCGCCCTGATGAGACTATGCGAATTAACCTACAAGGGACAAGAAATTTGCTAGAGATATGCAGGCAAAAGAAATCAATAGGCATGACTTTTGCTTCTTCTGCTGAAGTATACGGAGAAAAAGATGGTACCCATAGTGAACAATCACCTCTGAACCCACAGTCTCCATATGCTGCCTCCAAAGTAGCCGCAGAGGCGTTGTGTGTATCTTACTACCACACATACAAAACCAATGTTAGGGTTATAAGAAATTTTAACACTTTTGGTCCCAGACAAAGATCCTATGGTTATGGATCTGTGATTGCAATCTTTGCACGTCGTGCTTTAGATAATAAATCCTTAATCATTTATGGAGATGGGGAACAAACTAGAGACTATCAATATATCGAAGATGCTGTTGATGGTTATATTTCTTCCTTAAGGATGCCACCCGGTGAAGTGTTTAATACGGGATACGGTAAGGATCATTCTATTTTAAAAATTGCCGAAATGATTATTGAAATAACAAAATCTTCATCCAAAATTGTACATGCAGAACCTCGTCCGGGGGAAGTAAGGTATCTTAATTGTGATATTGAAAAAGCAAAAAGTTTTGGTCACACCCCAAGATTCTCTCTCAAGCAGGGCCTAGAGAAGTATATTTCTTGGCTTGTACAATATGAACCAGATGGGTTAGAGGAGATGAAATGAATAAAAAAATTAATGCCTGCATAAATATATTATCCAGCAGAACTCAGTGCTTGCCCCTGTGCCTAGAGTCTCTTTGGGACAAGTGGAATTACCGATACAACTATCCAGTATATGTACATTATTTTGACGACATTTATGATGATGAAAATTTAAGAAAATCTATTATTTTAAAATCAAAATCAGATATTAGATTTATATCCGTGCCTTATAAAACACCCTCACATGTAGAGGAATCAGAAATGTTTTATAATAGAAAAGAGTTGTGGTATGTAAACACAGGACAATTTAGTATTTCTAGGAAAGGCTACTTGCACATGTGTCATTTTTATAATAACTTATATAAATACCCTAACACAGAATTACATAAGTACGACTTCATGTTGAGTATAGATGACGAATCAATGTTTTTGAAAGAGGTTCCGTACAACTTTTTTGAAGTGTTAAATAATCAGCCAAATAAATCTGGAGCGATAAAATTAACTGATCCCAAATTTAAGCCGCCGAAGCAAGGAGCGCTTGATACTCGCGTAGGAATGGTTGAGTTTGTCAAAAATTATATCACAAATAATAACATTCAGCCAAAGTGTGAGTTCATTAGTACTTTAATGAACTGCAAAGAACCAGAAAAACACTTTCATCAAAATTTAATTGTTGCTGATTCTTGGGTATTTGAAACAAAAATTTTTGAATCAAAAGAGTGGAAGAATTGGGCCGACACTGTAAACAGGAGTGGTGGTATTTACAAATATCGTTGGGGAGATACTGAGTTAAATGTTTTATTTTTCTTAATTCACTATGGTGAAATGCCTTATGATTTTAAAACAGTTGATGAAGGGTACCACAATCAGGGCGCCCTAAGGCATATTCAAGATTACGCCCCTTCGGTTAAGGACTTTAAAAGATAGATGAATATACTCTACATTGATCAGAAATATAGGTTAGAAGAAGCCTACATGTACCCGTACTACGCCGCGGTATATAGGGAATTAAAAAAAATTCACAATGTCATTCTCGAAGAAAACACACATATTAAAGATATATCACATGTATTAAAAAAATATAATATTTCATTTGATTGTATTATTTTTGGATTAGGCTATTTTGCTCAGAATAGTCCCCATTATTGGCAAAAAATTACTGGATTAGACAACCTACAACTTCCAGTTGTTGCGATGTTACACAAGCCTCAAAACTCGCTACAAGAAAAACTAAATTTTTGCAAGATAAATAAGATAGATATATTAGTTGATCCAGACATAACTTACAGAGACCACGCTACTCAAGTCGCCAGCCGCGCTCATAGGACTTGGTTTACTGCCGACCCAAAAGTATTTTACCCCAGAAACATAGAGAAAAAATATGACATAGGTTTCAGCGGCGCTTTACACGGCGGTGCAAAGCTAAAAGGGCCGCCTCAAAACATAAGACCAAGAGTATATAATTTGTTGGTGCAAAATGGTTCTTATAATATGTTTTGGAATGGTAGTGATTCCATACAGCCCAGAATATCAAATGTTGATGAATATGCCACATACATATGCCAAAGCCGCGCTTGGTTATCTACTTCTGGTCCTCTGAATTGTATTGGTCCTAGATACTTTGAAGTAATGATGTCAAAGACACTTTTAGTCTGTAATAAAATGCCTCTACAGTATGGGGATATCTTCATAGACGGAAAAAATTGTTTAATTTTTGAAAATGATTTATCTGACTTAATAGAAAAATTAGATTTTTATCTTAACAATCAGGATGAATTAAATAGACTTACAGACGCCGCATATGATTTAGTGGTAAATAATTACACTTGGAAACACATGGCGATCAACTTAATTGACGAGGTAGAGAAGCTTGTTAAAGCAGGATAAAAAAGATATTTTTATATCCAAGAACGCTGAAATAAAAAGACCTCAACTCATGACTTTTGGCGATAAAGTGGCCATAGATAGTTGGTTTTACTGCACAACAGCCTTGGAACTAGGAGATTATGTGCATATAGGGCCGCATGTAAGTTGTATTGGTGGTAAAAATAGTAAATTTACAGCAAAGGGTTATAACAATATCATGGCAGGATGTAGGATAATCTGTACATCAGACAGGTTTGACTCTTCAGGTCTGTTCGGCGCCATGATTCCAGATCATTTAAAAGGTAGGCAGATGATAGGAGGAGTTATGATGGAAGAATTTTCTAACTTAGGTACAAACTCTATAATATTGCCGGGTTCAATTTTGAGGAAAGGTACACTTCTGTGCGCCGGAAGTCTTCTAATGGGAGACACTGAGGAATGGGGTGTTTATAAAGGAAACCCCGCTATTCTAGTGGATAAGATAAATCCAGAAAAAATATTACAAAATGCAAAAGAGCTTGGATATGAACAAGATATTCTCTAAAGTACAACCTGAGAAGCTGATATTAAGCACAATCAAGAAAGAACAAATCACGGAATACAGGTGCGATATATCTCCAGAAGAAGAATACCTGCAAGTTTCTGCTAGAAAAATTAAAAAAGGTACCAAGGTTAAAGCACATAAGCACATCGAAGTTGACAGAGTATCTGACATAACTCAGGAATCATGGATAGTTTTAAATGGCTCTATTAAAGGAACTTTTTATGACTTGGATGGATCTTTTTTAAGTGAGTTAATATTGCACGAGGGAGACGTTGTAGTGCTTTTTAGAGGCGGACATTCTTTAGAAGTTTTGGAAGAAAATACAATTTTCTATGAATTTAAGACCGGTCCTTATCTGGGGTTGGAAAATGACAAGGAGGACATTTGAAAAAAATAATAGACTTAGGAATGCATCCATTCGCGGACACGTTTATTTCAAAAGAACAACTGCAACTTTCAGAACCTGTGTATCCACTCCAGTGTTTACTTGACACGGAAACATATGAAATAAAATTAGCAGTTAGCACCAGTGCAGATAAAAGGTATAATCTCTATGACTATTCTTATACATCTGCAAATTCTAATTTTTCTAGAAACCACTGGGACAAATACTCTGAAGAAGTTAGTAAAAAAGCTGGTTTAAGAAAAGATAGTAAAATAATTGAAATTGGCTCCAACGACGGTTATCTTTCTAAAAATTTTAAGAGTCTAGGTTATGACGTAGTGGGTGTAGATTCATCAAGAACTATGTGCAATATTGCAGAATCTTTAGGAATAAAAACATTTAATGTAGTTTTTGATACAAAAACAAGCAAACATATAAAAGAATGCTTTGGCAAAGCAGACTTAATAGTTGCAAATAACGTCTTTAATCACGCAAATGACACAACTGATTTTCTCTTAGGAGTGAAGAGCCTACTAAAGCCGGCGGGTGTTTTCGTGTTTGAATTACCCTACTGGCGCAATACAATTAAAGATGAAAAATTTGATCAAATATATCACGAACATGTGACGTACTTTACTGTGAAATATTCATATGAATTACTCAAGTCGGCCGACATGGAAATATTTGACATCGATATTGTAAATTATCATGGTGGGTCTATCAGGGTATACGCAAGTAACTCGAAAGACTCTGGTATAAATAAAAAGGTAGAAGATCTAATAAGACAAGAAGAAGAACTTGGACTTTTTGATCCCAAAATGTATCAAGACTTTATGAAAAAAATAACTTATAAAAGAAACAAATTTATGAAAAAAATATATGATCTAAAATCAAAAGGATTTCCTATCATAGGGGTTGGAGCAGCAGCCAAAGCGAATACATTTTTAAACTTTTATAATATAGATCACACAATAATGGATTTTATTACGGACGCATCTGATAGCAAGAAGGGTAAGTACACCCCACTGACTCGAATTCCAATCGTAGGCGATGAGGTTTTTGCGGACTATGACAGGGTTTATGCTGTAATTTTGTCTTGGAATATCTCAGACCCCCTAAAGAACAAAATTAAAAAAATAAACAACAAAGTTATTTTTTTACCTCCAGAGGAGTTATTATGATTAAGAAGAATGTTTGGAAAGATGTAGAGCACCCACTAGAGTCTTTTGAAGATGAGAGGGGTAAAATAGCAGATATTTTCTATAAAGCAAATATAGACCATGTGGCGATAATCCATTCAGAGCCAAATATTATGCGAGGCAATCATTATCATAAAGAAAGCACGCAACACATGTTAATCACCAAAGGCTCTTTGGAATATTGGTACAAGCCTGTGGGCTCTGATGAGTCTCCAAGAGTTAAGATCTTGAGAGTTGGAGATTTTGTATCCACTCCTCCGTATGAGCTTCATGCTTTGGTGATCCGCGAAGATGGAAACGAATTTGTGGTATTTAGTGAAGGGGTTCGCGGAGGCTCAGATTATGAGTCGGACACTTTTAGAGTAGAATGCTTTGTCCCAGAAGACAAGCTACCAATCCAGCAGGAGACAAAGTGAGTTTTCAAGTTGTTACAGAGTTTGAAAGACAAATCTCTAACTTTTTTGGTTCACCATACGCCGTCGCTGTTGACAGTTGCACTCACGCTCTAGAATTATGTCTTAGATACAAGGGCGTAGAAAAGCTGGTGGTGCCTAAAAGGACATATATATCTGTGCCGTTTCTTGCAAACAAGCTTGGTATTAAACTAGAGTGGAAAAACGAAGAGTGGCAAGATTATTATGAACTTGGAAACACAAAAATACTTGACAGCGCAGTATTGTGGAGTTATAATAGTTATATATCTGGAACAATGATGTGTCTTAGTTTTCAATACCGAAAGCACCTTAGTCTTGGCAGGGGGGGAATGATTTTGCTAGGCGACCCTGTGGCAGCGACCGAGTTGAAGAAGATGTCATACGATGGAAGACTGCCAGATATACCATGGAGAGAGCAAAATATTGACTCTTTTGGTTATCACTATTATATGACCCCCGAAACAGCACAACTTGGCTTAGATAAACTACAACAAGCAATTCAAACAAAACCGAAAAAATGGACAGTTACTGACTGGCCTGATCTTACAAAGATGGAGATTTTTAAGTGAAAAAAGCCTTTATAACAGGAATAGCCGGCCAAGACGGCAGTTACCTTGCTGAATATCTATTGAGCTTAGGGTACGAAGTCCACGGAATTGTTAGAAGAAACTCCACCCCTGAAAACCAAAGCACTCGTTTGGAAGATATTAAGAACGACATTAATGTTTACTATGGAGATTTATCAGATCAAGGCGGGATTGAAAAAATTCTAGACAAGGTACACCCAGATGAGATTTATAATTTAGCAGCCCAATCACATGTGCGAATTAGTTATGATATACCTCAATTTACTGTGCAAACGAACTCAATTGGAGTTTTAAATTTACTAGAAGCATACAGAAGAAGCTGCCCAGAGGCAAAATTTTATCAAGCTAGTAGCTCTGAAATGTTTGGCTTAACGGTAGAAGATGATGGATACCAGAGAGAAACAACTGTTATGAACCCGGTTTCTCCTTATGGGTGCTCAAAAGTATTTGGTTATAACATAATTAGAAATTATCGTAGAGCGTATAAACTACATGCCACAAATGGTATACTTTTTAATCATGAATCTCCCAGAAGGGGTTCTAATTTTGTTACCAATAAAGTAGCTAAAGCCGCGGCCAGAATAAAGCTAGGCTTACAGAATAAATTAGAGCTTGGCAACATGGATTCATATAGAGATTGGGGACATTCAAAAGACTATGTAAGAGCAATGCATTTAATGTTGCAACAAGATGAGCCGGGAGACTGGGTTGTTTCAACTATGGAAACACATTCTGTGAGAGAAATGTGTAAATTAGTTTTTTCGCACTTAGACCTAAATTACAAAGATTATGTTGTACAAAACCCTAGATTTATGAGACCAGAGGAATTGCCTTATCTAAAGGGGGATTCCACAAAGATAAGGCAAGAGTTAGGATGGAAGCCAGAATATACTTTTAAGGAACTAATGGAAGAAATGGTTGATTACTGGTTGGAATTTTATAAATAGGATAGTGTAGAATGTCTAAGTATTTAAAACATTATAAGCAAAAGTTTAATATATTTTATAAACTATTAGGAAAAGAAAACCCAACCATAGTAGAGATTGGCGCTCACTATGGGGAGGATAGCCTAAGATTTGCAGAAATTTTTCAAGATGCTAAAATATATTGCTTTGAGCCAGACCCAAGAAACATAACAATTTTTAAAAAACATGTTAAAGTTCCCAACATAATATTACTAGAATTTGCTTTATCAAATTTTGACGGTAAAGCAGAATTTTTTCAAAGTTATGATGAAGCCGGCCACTTTTCTGTTCCCAGTAAATATGATTGGATTAATTTAGAAGATTATAGAAATAATAAACTAAGCAATTCTGGCTCTTCATCCTTAAAGTGTGGATATACAAAAATATTAAAAGAAAGCATTGAGGTTGAAACAAAAAGATTTGATACATGGTATAAAGAAAATAACATTGGTGTCATAGATTTAGCTTGGATAGATGTTCAAGGCGCCGAAAAAGATGTGTTGCTAGGTATGGGTGAAGAGGTGGATAAAATAAAACACATTTGGATTGAGTATGGCGAAAAAGATTATGAAGATGCCATGTCTAGACGCGAAACAATAAACCTTTTAGAGAGCAAGGGATATCAAGTCATTAATTCTATTTCAAGTTTTTCTGAAACTGGGGACTTGATGTTCCGCCGCGCGGAATAGAGAGATGGGAACGATAAATATACAGTTGACTAATGGATTTGGCAATAATTTATTTCAATACATTGCTGCTCGACAATTATCGCAATTTTTAGAATCTGAATTATTTGTAATACCGCCTAATTCGAGCTACTATGCTATACCTGATTTGGAAGCAATGGATATAAAAATAAGCCAAAGAACAGTAGAAGAGGGCGCCGTTTTAATTAACGACATTAACTACGCGTCCTCGTTTAGTGAGGAGATGAAAGGCAAAAATATTCTAATGTCGGGATATTTTGAAAACTATAAATATTATGTTAAAAATATTGATATGATAAAATCATGGTTTCCAAAGGTTAAGGTTCGTCAAGATAACGACTTAGTTCTACATTTTAGGGGTGGTGACAGATTATTTTATAAAAATGAATTTGAATCCAAACCATCTGTGGACAGTTTTTTAAATGCCATAAATAAATTTAATTTCAATAAGCTTCACATAGTGACTGATATGCCATTTTGGCGCTACACATCTAATCTAGAATTAAGTAAAACTAAGTTTCATTGCAACACACCACATAATACAAGAGTAGATATACAAGAATCAACAGAATACTTTAATTCTATTGTTGATGGATTGTCTTCATTCAACCCTATAATAAAGCACGGCGCCGTAGGCGAAGATTTTGATTATATAAGAACATTTAAAAATATATTGTTTCAACACGGAACTCTTAGTTGGTGGGCGTCCGTATTAAGTGACGCTGATAAAGTTGGAGTTTATGGGCCTTGGAGACCTTGGAAAGGAACCTCAAACAAAAACTTAAGTAATGTACCGATAAAAAACTGGTTTAAATGGAAATAAGATGAAAAACATACCCATGTTAATAACAGGTGGTTCTGGTATGGTTGGTTCTGCTTTTAGGAGAACTCTACCAGAAGCTGAGTATCCTGATCGCCGCCAACTATGGGATGCGATGTCCTCGGCAATATCCAGAAATGATAATGCATTTGCTGGGAAAAACATTATTCATTTGGCTGCAAAAGTCGGTGGGGTAAAAGCAAATACTGACGAGATCGCAGACTTTTACATGGCTAATTCTGTTTTAAATCAAACCCTTTTAAATGTTTGCTCGCTAGGAAAAGCCAATAAAGTTATTTCTTTGCTGTCAACTTGTGTCTACCCTGATGCGCCATATGTAACATACCCGCTAACAGAAAACCAGTTACATCTCGGCCCACCACACCCATCTAACTTTGGTTATGCATACGCAAAGAGAATGGTGGACGTTGTGTCTCGTGCATACCGCCAACAATATGAGTGTAATTTTATCACGGCTATCCCGAATAATCTTTATGGCGAAAATGACAATTTTGATTTAGAGAATGGTCATGTTATCCCAGCAATCATAAGAAAAGTGTGGGAAGCAAAGCTAAGCAACAAGCCTTTTGTAGAGTGTTGGGGCGACGGCTCACCGCTAAGAGAATTTACATATTCTGAAGATATCGTCAAAATACTAATGTTTTTATTAGAAAACTATGATGAGCCGGAACCAATTAATATTGGAAACACTGAAGAATATTCTATTAGAGAAGTTGTAGAAATGATTTGTTCTATTTTGGAGTATACCGGTGAAGTGCGGTGGAACACCGGCATGCCCTCGGGGCAGCATAGAAAGCCAAGTTCTAATCAGAAGCTATTAGATTTGGGTTGGGATAGAAAATGGTACACTTCTTTAGAAAAAGGCTTGACTAAAACCTGTAAATGGGTTATGTTAAAGTATCCGGATGTGAGAGGCGCCTCTTGAAAACAGCAATGATAACTGGAATAACTGGTCAGGACGGTTCTTACTTGGCTGAACTGTTATTAGACAAAGGTTACAGGGTAATTGGCTTGAAGCGTAGGACATCAACTATCTGCACAGAAAGAATCGATGAAGTCTATGATCACAGAAACTTCCAGTTGCGGTATTTTGAATTAAATGACTCAAGTTGTATGTACCGGCTTTTGTCCGAGTACAAGCCAGATGAAATCTATAATTTAGCAGCCCAATCACATGTTCGGGTGTCATTTGAGGTTCCTGAAAGCACAACAGATACTATAGTGATGGGAACATTGAGATTGTTAGAAGCAATACGTTTAATAACACCAAACGCTCGGCTCTATCAGGCCTCCTCTTCAGAGATGTACGGAGATAACCCTGAGAGTCCGCAGGACGAGTCTACAGGGCTTCAGCCCGCTTCCCCATACGCCTGTGCCAAAGTTTACGCGCATCATCTTATAAGGAACTACAGAGAGTCCTATGGACTACACGCTTCGTCTGGCATTCTTTTTAATCACGAGTCGCCCCGTAGGGGTGAAACTTTTGTCACCCGTAAAATTACTATGGCCGCAGCGCGAATTAAATTAGGCTTGCAAGACAAGCTTTATCTTGGTAACTTAGATGCAATGCGTGATTGGGGCTTTGCTGGTGATTATGTTAAGATGATGTGGATGATGTTACAACAGGATGAGCCTGATGATTATGTTATCGCTACTGGTGAAACTCACACAGTGAGAGAGTTTCTAGAAGTTGTGTTTGAGCACGCAGGACTTGATATAGGCGAGCACGTTCGATCCGACCCGCGACTGTTTAGGCCTCAGGAAGTGCCACTACTTCTTGGTGACGCCAAAAAAGCTCAAGAAAAACTAGGCTGGAAACCAGAAATAAAGTTTAAAGAGCTAGCAACTATGATGTATGAAGCCGACTTGAAAAACTTGGAGGAAAAATAATGGCAAGATGTTTAGTGACCGGCCACAAGGGCTACATAGGGTCTGAAGTTTACAAGCAATTAAAAAATGATGGCCACGATGTTCGAGGGATCGATTTAGTTGATGGACATAACATCTTAGAGTGTTTAAAGCCTGACAACGATGGCAAATTTCATCCACACTGGTTTAATTTTAGGCCTGAGTACATTTTTCACTTAGCCGCAATTCCAAGGGTTGTATACAGCATAGAAGAGCCAGTTCATGTAATAGAAAACAACGTATTGAGCACTTTGTATGTCCTTGAATTTGCTAGGGCTTGTGGTTCCAAAAGAGTAATTTATTCAAGTTCCTCATCAGTGCTAGGCAACGGCTGTGGTCCCGAGAGCCCATACGGTGCCTCAAAATATATGCCCGAAAGTATGTGTGGCGTCTGGTCCCGATTGTACGGCTTGGATACGGTGTGCTTAAGATATTTTAATGTCTACTCGCCAGATCAGAAAGCCGACGGCCCATACGCCACAGCGGTCGCCAACTGGATGCAGCATGTTCGTGATGACAAGAACCCTTTTATTACAGGAGATGGGGAACAGAGAAGGGATATGGCACATAAACTGGATGTCGTGTCTGCCAACATCTTCTGTATGAAGCAAGAAAAAAGATTTAATGGATGTTGGCTTGACGTTGGTGTAGGCGATAATGCCTCACTTAATGAGATGAAGGAAATAGCACTTGAGTTCTTTCCGGAGGCTAATTTTGAATATGCTCCGTCCCGCCCCGGAGATGTGATGACAACAAAAGCCAATATCACACCTCTTAAAAAACTAGGATGGTGCCCCCAATATCAGATTAAGGAAGGGATTAAAGAGTGCTTCCAGCTTCTCAAGAAGGAGCTAGAATGAAAATAGGCTTGATAGGTAACGGGTTTGTGGGCTCTGCTATCTATGAAAACTTAAAAGAAACATATGATTTTGTTATTTATGATAAAAAACCCGAACTTTCTCAATGTGAGAGTGTAAAGAGTGTCGTTGATAGTTGTCCTGTTATCTTTGTCGCCTTACCAACGCCGATGTTTGAGGATGGCCGTTGCGACCTCTCTATTATTTATGGCGCGATGAGTGAAATATACGAAGAATACAACAACAATATTGTTATTTTAAAGTCAACTGTTTTGCCGGGTACTTGTGAAGAGGTAAGAAGAAGACACCCAAACATACGAATTGTGTTTAGCCCCGAGTTTCTTACCGAGGCCAGCCATATAGAGGATTTTAAAAACTGTAATAGAATGATATTTGGCGGTGAACCTAGAGACACAGCAGAATGCGTAAGGTTGCTGCACAATGTTTTTAACGATAAGTATTATTTTACAACTGATTGCCGCACTGCTGAGATGGTAAAATATTTCATAAATAATTTTCTATCTGTAAAAGTGTCTTTTGCAAACGAAGTAAGCCAAATTTGCAGCGCAATCAATGTAGATTATAATAGTGTAGTTAAGCTAGCTCTTTACGATGAGAGGATTGGCTCTAGTCACTTACAGGTACCCGGGCCAGATGGTGATTATGGGTTCGGAGGAAAGTGTTTCCCGAAGGACCTTAATGCAATGATTCAACATTCAGTTCAGAGTGGAGTCGAGCCAGAGATGCTAAAAGCAGCTTGGCACAAAAACAAAGAAGTTAGACAGAACAAAGATTGGCTCAAGATAGAAGGGGCCGTAACAACAAAAGGAAATAAAAATGAGTGAAGAAAAAGATATGCACCTGGCCGACCAGGCTATGGGGGCCCTAATGATGGCCTTGCAAAAATCACTAATGGAGCAGTCAGATATTGTTCCCGTATTGAAGGGTTTTAAGTTTCGTTTATCAGAGGAGGGACTAGTAGTAATGAACCCTCCTTTGGTCAAACTAAACGAAGATTTAGAAGAAAATTAGGAGGAACGCCGTGCCGCGCTATATTTATAGATGCGATGTCTGTAAAAAGTATTTCGAAGTCTCTCATTCTATCTCTAAAAAATTAACTGACTGTAAGTGTGGTGA
>Ga0208299_1001377_pt1 | contig 18337 bp, 49 predicted proteins | sample 15_taG_FD_184089 | JGI IMG/M metagenome (GOLD analysis project Ga0208299, IMG submission 184089) | Marine viral communities from the Subarctic Pacific Ocean - 15_ETSP_OMZ_AT15312 metaG (SPAdes) (version 2) | ecosystem: Environmental > Aquatic > Marine > Oceanic | place: Pacific Ocean | collected...
GAGCCTGCCTGATGGTGACAGTCGTGCATGGTGGCAGGCAGTGGATCGCATGGACCCTGTACTGCTATCCAAGTGTGTGCAGCACATGACAGGCTTCACCCCTACAGATAAGCAGGAGTCGCACACCGCAGCGATCTTGACTGAGGTGGCGACAGACCTTACCTTTCGGTTGACCAAGCGTACTGATGTAAGGCAACTTGCCAGGAAACAATTCGCCACGCAGTTGGAGCAACGCCATGGGTAAGATGACTGAAGAAGAACAAGAGATGATCTCCACGTACAAGATGACACACAGCCGCTGTGCTATCTGTCACACGAGAGATCACGATGCAGGGTTCGAGGTCATGCACATCTATGCGGGTGCCCGTAGGGTACATGCCGAGTGCAACATCCTACTCGGTTGCTGTCGGTGCCATCGCCATCAGCATAACCATGGTGACCGTGACGAGGATGGTAAGCTATTGCCTGTGATCAATACTGAATTGTTGCTGGCAATCAAGTATGATGAGGACGGTGTGCTGCATGCCGCTGAACTCGCCGAGATCTCAGGTCAACCCGAGGCGTGGATCTTTGCCTGCTCAACACAGACAGAGATACCCGAGGCTATCATCAGACAAAGGATTGGAAATGGAAGTCACAATCATCATACCGGGGTCGCCAATAGGCAAGCCCCGCATGACCCAGAAGGATAAGTGGGCGCAACGCCCGTGCGTCGTACGTTACCGTGACTGGTGCGATGACGTGCGGGCTATCCTGATGGAGGGATCCATTGTTCTGCCATCACCTGATGATGTCGACGACTTGTCGTGGACGGCATACTTCTTACCGCCGACAAAGATCCATACGGGATTCAGGCACAGCAAGAAGACAGGCAAGCAGGTGCGTACATACCGCACGTTGAAGAAGGATGAGCGTGAGGCGATGATCGGGACGCTGCATCGAGTGAAGCCTGATCGAGATAACATAGACAAGGCGGTGCTTGATTGCCTGTTCAAAGAGGACAGCGCGATAGCAGCCGGCACAATCAAAAAGGCATACTCATGGGAACCAAGACTGGAGATCGTGATACAGTGAGGATCGACATTCGCACGGCGTGCAGTGGCGACCTCGAACCAATCGTGGCTATCGAGAAGTACTCGTTCGCTGAGCCATGGTCAAAGAAGGACTTTGCCACCTGCCTTCGCCGACTGAACATACGGAGTAAGGTCGTCATTGTTGACGAACAACTCATTGGATACGTGTTGTACATTAACCATGTGACCCACGTCGAGATCGTCAACTTCGCAATCCACTGGGAGTTCAGGCGACAGGGGATAGGCACCCAGGTGATCGACTACCTGATCGCCAAGCTAGGTACATGCAACCTACTGCAGTTTATCTTGAGTGAGTACAACCTGCCTGCCCAGTTGTTTCTCAAGTCGTGTGAGTTCAGGTGCATCGCTGTACATGAGAGTCACTACCCCGACAGCGACGAGGCGGCGTACGAATTTCTGTACGACACTGAAGCGTTGTGGCTGCCGGCCAATAGAATATCGGAGGAGATAGAGTGAAACATTTTCATGGTACACCATTAGGCGGAACACGAGACAGCGTCGCGAGGTTCATAGCAGCAGGCAACCGGCACTTCCTTGTGCCACATGCCAGGGACGAGGACATGCCAGTCGTGTCGGAAGTGTCAACAGGTTTCTGCCTGGACAACTCAGCCTACACTGCCTGGAAGCAAGGCAAGCCCATCACCAACTGGCAACCATACTACGACTGGGTCAAGCTATGGTGCCGCAATCCCCGGTTCGAGTTTGCCATCGTGCCCGACGTGATCGACGGCTCCGAGGAAGACAACGACAAGTTGTATGGCGAGTGGTTTAGGCGGACAAAGATTGAAGGTGGGTGGGTGGAAGGGGCACCGGTCTGGCACATGCATGAGACGCTCGGGAGGCTGGAGAGTTTAATGCAGCACTGCCGTATCATCTGTGTTGGTAGCTCCGGCATATGGGAAACGCCTGGGACTGAGGCGTGGCATGAGAGAATGCGAGAGGCGATGGCTATCCTGTGCGACAAGGACGGTCACCCTCGACGTAAGATCCATGGGCTACGGATGTTACGTCCAGACATAGTGGAGCGGTATCCATTCTACTCAGCAGACTCGACCAACGTGGCACAGAATTCCCAGCTAATGCCACGATTCGGTATGTATCCCCCGTCTACGCAGTCCCAAAGGCGTGAAGTCATAGCCTCACGCATTGAATCCGCCCGATCTCCATCGGCATATTCGCCCCCTGCAAAGCAGACGACCTTGCTTTTCTAGTACCCAGTGGGGTACGATACGGGATGAACCCCCCCCTGCAATCCCCACCGGAGTACTGACATGGAATGGGTAGTAATCGTCACGACAATCATGGAACTGATTCAGCGATGTCGTGAAGACCGAGACAAGGAATCAATTGAGCTTCTTGCCACAGGTAACAGGCCGCTTGGTCGTTACTTCATCCGACGTGAGCTACGTCGCGTGCATGGTATCCGAGGTGCCGAGTTGCGTGATGCCATGCAACAGGTGCGTGACCATGAGATGGACGACGACGATGTCTGCGGTTTCATTGACGACGCATTAGATGACTAGGAGAGTACACATGAGATCCTCCCCCTTGCTCTTGTGTGTGCTACTCCTAGTGTCTTCTCTGGCACACGCACAAGAGATTCAACTAACGCAGCAGGTAATCGCTGCGTCCCCGGTCGAAGCGTCTGCTTACTCGTGGACCGTCATGGTCGACGGCAAGTTGCAGGAGCAGCCGTCCAGTGACAAGAAGACGATCATCGTCACACTGCACGGGCAGCAGTCAGTCACCCTGATCCTATCGGTAGTCACTGACGGCAAGCTGCAGACGTACACGATCGATGCCAACAGACCTGGGCCAGTACCGCCACCACCACCGCCCCCAAAGCCAGAAGGGGTGGCGTCGTTGGTCGTAGTGATGGAGAGCAGCGACAGGACACCACCCCAGCAAAAACTTTTCGTCCAACTCCAGACGAAGTACAAACAGTATCCAGTGCTGATCATCGACAAGGACTCGTCGCAGCCCAATCTCAAGGTAGCAATCGAAGCCGCCCGACTCAAAGGAATTCCAGGCGTGGTATCTTTAGACGACGCAGGTGACGTGGTTGGCGTCATCCCACTGCCGGCTGACTACGCCAAATTTGTGGAGGCATTCGATGAGTGAAGAAGATGTCCGATGGAAGATGGGACTGTACACGCACCTCAAGTTTGTCTTTGGCGAACTCAAGTGGTGCTGGGATGACACGACTCGTGATTGGTAAAACAAATGAGTAACATTATCATTGACTTCGCCAACGATGGCGTGCATGACGGGCTGTTCAACGGTGCCCTGCCTCGCGAGGATAACCACGGCGAGAACTTCGCCACGTTCGCATCCGAGTACCCAACCCTGATCCCTCGCGACCAGTGGGAAAGCCTAGCCGCTGCGATAGACGACGAAGGATCCATTGAGGCTCTCGTTCAGAAGATTAAAAACCAGAGGCAAGAGGGTACTTGCACTGCCAACGAGGTAGCGAGTGCCATCGAGATTATCTGGTGCTTGACCTTCGGCGTCGGTAGCTGGGTCGAACTGTCACCCATCAGCCTGTACAAGCAGTGCGCTCGTGGTCCTAACAGTGGTTCCTCTGTCTCGTGCATCGTCAAGACAGCACAGAACATCGGTGCCCTGCCTGTCGACAACGAGAAGAACCGTGCCTGGATGGAGAGCGTAGGGCTCAACCCTGCTCACGTCTTAGATGCGGTAGGATTCAGCCAACGATACCCACAGGACTGGGAGCAGACCGCCAGTTCATTCCGCATCAAGGAAGTGTTCGACATCGGGTCGTTCGAGGAGTTTATCACTGCTCTTCTCATGGGATTCCCCGTATGTTACGGACGCAAGGGCCACTCGATCCTTGGCGTACGCTTGGTGTTCATCGACGGCAAGCCTCATATCAAGTACCTCAATTCCTGGGGTGACTGGGGCGACAACGGATACGGATACGATTCCGAGAGATTTGTTGCCAACGCGATCGCACAGTATGGTGCCTTCGCTGTTCGCACTTGTTATGTTCCAGACTTCATGTCGTAAGGAGACGAAGATGAAACGGTTATTCACGGCAGCACTCGCTGTCACTATGTGCTTCAGTTTGTTCACACCGCAGGCAGACGCTGGCATCCTCAAGGGGGTGCGTCGAGCAACGGCGGGTGCCGCACGATTCGTGCGTCGTCCATTCAAACGATCCAAGGCCAGGGCACCACGCGCATGCAGCGGTGGATCCTGTAAATACTAACGCTACCTGGGGCTGGTGCGCTCTACCCCCGGCGCATCAGTCGCCAGTTATACCTACCCAAGGGGAATGATATGTTATTCGCACAAGCAGTAGAGCTTGGAATCTTCGACGCCATCGCTCAACTCGGAGCGGTGACCATCGTGTCTGGTCTGCTGATCTACATGCTCGTATACCACGGGCCAAGGCAAGAGGCTCACCGTCTCAAGGCAGAGACACGTTGGATCGAAACGCTAGAGAAGCGTGACACGATGAGCGAGAAGCAACGTGGTGACTTCACGCTGGCACTAGCTGAGCAGCGTGACCACGACAGGACCAAGCATGACTCGACCAATGAAAAGGTTGGTGGGCTCACTGATGCCATGAAAGATCTGGTGCTGAAGATTGATAACTGCAACTTCCACAGGGACTGATGCATCATGCCCCCGCATATGCATGACTGAGATACCAAGGCTCAACGAGCAGCAACAGGAGTTGTGTGCAAGGTACGCTGACCCGCACTACGAGTGGGCACGCATGTACATGTTGAAGAATAAGAATCCACGGTGCATAGACTTTATGTCCATCGCGAGTCACTCCCTTGTTGTTGCTGCGTATCACTTCGACAAGACTAAGGCATCCTTCCCGACGTACGTCCGCCGCATCTTTGTCAACATGATTCACGATGAGATTAGGAAACTAAATAGGGACAAGCGGATAGTCGACAATCCCCATGAAGTCCACCGCTACCCGACGTGCTACGAAGAAGACTTTCTCGAACCACTGATCGTCGAGGAAGAACACAAGATAGTGATGGCGGCGTGCAGGAGATTACCCAACCGTTACCGGCAGGTAATCTCCCTGCGATACACGCACGGCAAGACGCTGCTTGAGACAGCAAAGGAACTGAAGGTCACCCGTGAACGAGTGAGGCAGATCCAACTCAGGGCAATCGCCCTGCTCCAAGGGATACTAAAAGGTAACTGACTTATCCCAGGTACGCTGACCCTGGTCGAGGTTCTTGTCCAGTGACCGAGCCAGTTCTAGCTCAATCGCCACCGAGTCACCCGCCATAGCAGCCAGTCCCTCGCTGGAGAACTGTCCCTCCAATGCAGTAGCTGCCGCCATCTTGCGTGCCATCAGAGATACCGCCCTGGCTTGCATCGTTCCATTGTAATGCATGAAGTAGGTGCGACATGCAGTAGGCTGTGAGATCCTCCAGTGCCGGCGGCTCGCCTGTCTGACGGTGAAGAGGTTGAAGCCAACCTCGTAGAACACCAACGTCGAGAAGTTGTAGCTGAACTTCTCCTTGTCGAACAAGTCTAGCCCTGTCTCAACGAGCTTGGGATGGCTCAGCACTACGTCATGCTGTGACCCAGTGGTTTGTATCCACCTCTCTCGCTTAGCCAACGGCACCTTCTGCCGCAGGCTCGTAGCAGACAGCCCATTCTGATTGAGCATGCTCTCCAGCCTAGCTACCACGTCCCTGGTGTTAGTGTTCTCAACGAACACCCAGGTCTGCCGCCCTTCATCCCTCTCGCGCCGGCACAGGTTGATGAGCGCCGCCTCTTTAGGGTACACCCTTTGCGGATCGAATGACTGGGGTGTTACCACATGCTGAAACATATCGCCATCGGCATACCCCAGGTCAGGCCAGCCGAACGGATGATCAACCCAGTTCATCGTGGCATTGATCAGCGTACCGCATAGCCGCAGGTCACGACGTGCAGCCATCGCACGCATGGCAGTGCCCAGCGTATGCTCGATCCTCTGATACTCAGCCATGACATCAATGTCCAGTTCGATGGGCATCACCTCCTCGGTCAGTCGGGGCAATGCATCGCTCACCTCATCCAACCCAAGGAAGACAGAGCATCCCAACAGGTGGCGACCGAACATAGTAGGCATGACCCCAGGTCGCACGGTGCGGGTGGTGGTAGTCTTGACTCTCCTCTTACCACCAGTGGTCTTGCTTACCTTCGTCTCGATGCGTCCATACTGCACCGAGAACTTAGTCTTGTCGGTGAACTTGAACCCATCGTCAAGCAGCAATCGAGGTGACACCTTCCACAGCAGGGGGCGCAGGTGTTCAGCATACCCACCGATCACCGTGCCAGTGAGCAGTAGCGTCTTGTCTACTGCTGCGATGAGTGACCCGACAGCCTGCCCCTGCTTAGACTGGGCATCCTTTTCCTCGTGACACTCATCGATCACAAGGTAGTCGAAGAATCCTTTCATGTGCTTGTGGATGTACTTAGCTGGCGACCATCTGATGCCAGTATTCTTAGTACACTTCCATGTCCACAGGTTCTCACCGCAGTCGCACTTCCTCTTGCGCCTGGTGAGTTCACTTGCACGCAGGTACGATGACTTGCCTGCTTGCCTCTCGCCGCATGCCGGGCAGTACAGCCTACCACCCTCATCATCCTCGCCTCGGTCGACCATCGCATGGTCCCAGTCGGCACCGAGCTTGGCTGTATCCCGAGAGATGACATACCACACGGCACCACCCTGGTAGTGAACACCCTTGATGGCGATCAGATCCTTCCACGATTTGATCTGCACCACCTTAGCTCCAGGTATAGTACCCTTGATCTCGCGCTCCCACTTGGCTGTGATGTGACCAGGGCAGAACACGAGAGCATTGTAATCCTGCTTGACACCATGCATGGTAGCCAGTGCCATGATCGTCTTGCCTGTCCCGCACTCAGCCACCATGAACACACCCTTGCGTTGTTCGAGTGCCTTGCGAGACGCAGCCACGACATGTGCCTGCGCCTCGAGTAGCGTACGGTTCAGCGGCACGTAGGGCAGGGGATCCCTGCCCGGCACATGCAGTGGAGCCAACGCCCGCTGGGCATTAGTCTGCAATGCAGTACCGTACGTGGTGATGTAATCGTCCAGTGTTTCAGTCTTCATTCAAAACCCCTCTGGTATTCGAGGATTGTTATCACGTATCCAGGCAGCTAACTTCGCAGCCCAGTATCCACACAGTGGTGATGTCCTGCCATCAAAAAACTTGGCAAGCTCATCGTCACTTAACTCGGTGATGTCGAGGTGCTTCTCCTCGCCATCACGCATGATCCGAACGTATAGTCCTGTGTTAGCCATCACCCTCTCCCTATGTTAGGCATGACAGACTTAGTTCCTTCGACGTGCCCTGCTTGGTACATCTTCTGTGCCAGCAGGTTGAGATCCTTGAGCATCTGCTTGGACTCATCGAAGTCCAGGTGTGCGCCCATGACAAGCATCGTGATGATGGTCACCGCCGCCTCGCTCACCTCCTCACTCGGTCGCCGGCCAGCGTACTGATTGCATATCTCATCCAGCGCAATCATGTGTTTCATTCCTGCTTCTTTGAAGTCGTCTTCAAAACTCATAGCTCATCTCCAATTGAAATCTTGTTAAGGTTAAGTCCGACACTAACGATCCTGTCCAGGTCACTCGACTCGGCATGCAGTACCGCAGTGCTACAATTCTTTCCTGGTAGCTCAGTCATTCGACAGCAGCCCACCAGTTGCTCACGTATCCACGGTATCCAGGCACGCAGGATGGGTGTGGTGTACTGATCAGAACACAACGCCTGCCACAGTGCCTCGTCGCTGTTGCAGGTAAGGAAGGAAGGGTCATCGGCAACCACCAACAGTTGCCATAGTTTAGGCCCGAGCCTCTCACGCCACACCCGGTAGGTGGTACGCTTGCGAGTCTCGACGCAGTAGAACGATCCATCGCTGCGAAAGATAGCCAACCGAACAGGCGAGTCCATAGCAGCAGAGATCTGACGTATCGTACGACCGGCACCCACGAGACTCAAGAGATAGAATCCCTCGTGGTCGCTGGCCCAGGCGTGGACATCGGCTGTCCATTCATCGACGCCTCGTATAACTTGCGCTTCTTCAAGCTGAGCTGGGGGAATCCCTCGGCATGAGCCTTCACTAGTCGCGCGATCGGTTCCGGTAGCCATTGATTACCATTCTTTCTTCTGACGCCGGCTTGCCGCCAAGCGATATAGATCTGTTCATAGGTCATGCCAGCGATGTAGAGATCGCTCGCCTCTTCAGCCAGTTCCCTGACCTCCATGTCTGGCACCCAAGGGTCGGAGAACTTTCCGCCCGGCTGCTTCTTCCATCCCATTGCATAGCTGCCACCCGTGGCATTGGGCAGTCCCTGTCTGTTACGCATGGCATTCACCTCGCGTATACGTTCAGCCTTGCGATTGTTCTCGAACTCAGCCACGCCACAGATCACCGTGAAGATGAACTTGCCAACGGCAGTCGAGGCATCAAGCTGAAACTCCAGCAGGTGCAGGATAATACCAGCCTTGTCCCATACTTCGAGACAAGTCAACGCATCCTTGGTGTTGCGGAAACCACGATCAATCTTGGTGATGATGATGTGATCACCACGCTGCAGCCCCGCCAACTGCCTACCATGTGGACGATGGAACAGAGGCATCGCGCCACTGGTTCCCTCGTCAACCACGATAGCATCGAGGGGGATAGGGTCCAACTCTTCACGTCGGCCTGACCAGTACCGTTCTATCTGTCTGGTCTGCACCTCGATGGAGTTCTCCTGCTTATCCGTACTCACTCGGACATAGCCGTACGCTCTAGCATTCATCGTTGTCACCCTCCCCTTCTTCAAGCCACAGGTCCAGTTCAAGTATCAACGAATCAACCTGCTGTCGGTTATCCTCGTCCATCAGGTCGCCGACATTCGCAGCCTGTGCCATCATCCGCATGCCAGCCGAGGCACCGGTGAAAAAGACACCACGTATTTCCTTCATTGTTAGTGGGCCTTTGGCACTCGCAATCTCAAGTGCCGGTTTGATCTTGTCAAACTCGCCATCGATTGTATCTGTCACCATCACTCACCTCCCTTGGGTTTGCGTCCACGTTTCTTCTTATCCCTGGCGGGTACATTACACAGCACCGACATAGCCTTCACGCATTGCGGGCGATCAGACACCAGCAGTACAGTCTTAACCTCTACGCTCCCTTCATTCTTAGCGAAGAACGATGTCACCAACCGAGCAGTGGCCGGCCCATCGTAGTTGAATAGCACGACATCACCTGCCGTCATAGCTCTCGCACGGTCAGCCGAGAAGTCAGGCATCGGCAGGATAGCCTTGTCCATATCACCTTTCCATTTACTCATACATTGAACTCCTTTGATTCGGGACGTGATAAGTCCACAGAGAATTGATTCAACCGCAGCAGAACCTCGGGCTCTAACACGATGCGGGTTGTGTTGTCCTGGCCTCGCAGGTCCAGGGTAATCGAGAAGCCATCGAACGATGCATACACACCGTCGCCTAAGTATCTATCTTCCATCACTCACCTCCTTAGTATCCAGTTACTTCAAACAACCACACGTCATACCCATGCTCGACGACGAGTCGAACAGAGAACGCTGCGCCTTCCGACATCAGCTTGACCGTGAGCTTAGCTACCATGTCAACACGGTCGCCGTCAATGCGTATCTTGTTCATCACTCACCTCCTCATTCTTAAGGGCATCTAAAATCTCTGCAGAACTGTGATCGTTCTCGCAGTACCACCGACTAGTCTCGTCCTCGAAACCGAGGTGATCATTGATTGAGCCCCAGTCACTGACAGTTCCGTCGTCAACACTCACCACAACGCCGCTTGTCCAGGCTGTCACTGTGCCTTGCAGTTCCCCATCACAGATAGGGCATCGGGTAATGTCCATCACTCACCTCCGGTAGAAAACGTATGGATCACACCATCAGCACCTACCGCACGCACGGTAAGCTGTATGATCTCACAAGAAACATTCTTAGTTGTCACCGAACCGTCATCGTTCTCGATGTGTTCAGTGCTGACGATAGCCTTCACCTTCTTAGTCGTACCTCGCACGACATGCGGAGGTTCATCGTCAGGTTGCACGACACCATCCAGGTGCCCCGATGCCACGAGCAGAGCAGTATGTCCTCTACTCAATGGCAGCGGTGGCGTTGGCAGTGGTCGTGGTTCAGGTGGCAGCAGCCTGCGAGTCAGGTCACTGGCTAGTACGAGCGCGAGCTTGTCCATCAGTTGTCCTTTCTGTGGGCTACCCACTCAGTACTGTGCCCAATGGCAGCGGTCTTCGCAGCCTGCACCGCATCACTGCCCGAGCCAGCCCTCACGTTGTACCTTGTCGTCCTGACGACGAGGTAATCATGGTTAGGTAGCACCACCTTGTCCTCCAGGTTGATCAGGACACCGCATGTCGGGCACTGCCCAACCGGCATCTCATCACCGGGTTGTACCCTCTCGAACAGGTCACGTACCGTGTGGAGCTTTTCTTCACTCCACTTTATTTCGCAGTAATCGCAGGCATAGTAGTCAGTCATCACTCATCTCCTTCAATAGGCTCGTCAGCTTCATACTGACAGTCAGTAAAGATCTCGGGCCGGAAGCCACGCGACTTCTCAGCCTCGCATTTCTCACAGCAGTACGAGATGAAGATGCCACGAGCATCACACAGGTCGTACTTGGGTAGCCCGCTGCCGCAGCGGCACTCCCATGGTTGCATTCCTTCTTCCATCACTCAGTCCTCCAAGATCTTGATGCGGTTTACCAAACACCACGCGCCACCCTGTGACTCGGGACGTTCCATCTTAGTTACACCCACCATGGCGACACGCCTCCACACCCTCCCCTTCTCCGACAGGTGCGGAGCCAGGGGTTGATAGCAGCAGTGCCAGAAGGGACGGTAAGCAAAGCCCTTCTTCTCGTGGCAATCTTCACAGTCCATCCACTCGCCGACCGGCAGCACGGCTCGTGCGTTAATGAACAGCGAGCCAAGCGTACCGTTCTTCCTTAGCTTGAACAGTTTCCATCCGATCTTCATCGGTCCTCCTCCTCGGGTAAGATGTTCGCCTTGATGTACGCATCAAGCTGGTCGTGGATCGCTTGCTTGGTTCGCCCCTTGAAGTCGGGGAACCTACGCTTGACCATGTTCATGATAGAACCACGACTAAACTTCATGCCTGTCTTGATCTCCAGTTGCAACGCCTTACGCCACGCCAGCAACTGGTACGCATTCGTATCACTCATCACTCATCTCCTTGGTTAGGGGTTGTTACATCCACGCTTCGTATCGCTCGTCACGTATGACGAAACCATTCTCTATGGCAGCCGGCATCTCAGCCTTCATACCCTTGAACGCAAGGGCGATCAGCTTACCTCGACCATCGTAGTCGGGGTGCCTGATGTCGTGCTTGTCACCGTTGACCACCTCGATACCCTCGAACCTTTTCCACTCGGTAGGCAACGGCTTAGTGATATGCTTATGCTGCCCGTTGTACGGAGTGTCGAACACCACAGCCACGTTGACCCCCATGTTCAGCCATCTCCATACATCTGTGTCCTTCATCTTCTCGTTGTAGGACGCAGTGATATGGTAGTTATCTGGCATGTCGCCATGGGCATACGCTTCGATGCGACTGCGGATCTTGCAGTAGTCATAGAAGTTTATGTAGGGGTAGCGTTCCATCAGACCGAACCTAGTCCAGTCGATGTCACTCGCCACGTTGGGCCTGACGAAAGCATACGAGTCAGTCTCCACTGCCTCGGCCTGCATCGCATCTAGGTCACACCACAGCAGGTGGAAGAACAGATCCCTGTTCTCGAAGAACATCAGCGTCCTGTTGATCATCGCATTGCGCACCACATCGGTGACAGTACGCCCCGAGAACCACAGGTTGCACACCGTGGTACACCATCCGGCACCGAGGCAGGTGTTGTATCCACTGGTCATGTGCGGGGCTAACGCCAGTCCCGCTATCATGACGTTGACATAGATCTCAAGAACCTTCTTGAGTTTGCTGTTCAATGACAGCAGGTGGTAGTTCGGTTCACTCATCACTCATCTCCTTTAGTTGAAGTATACACAGTATTACTTAGCTTTGCAACGGAACCGACAGGGAGCATTGAGATACTCCCACTGTGGGTTCCACGAGATCTTACAATCACCCTTACTTTCCAGGGTAGGGATGGTAGGTTTCTTCGCACGGGCCAGGATCCTATGCCGATCACGAGCCGGCACACGTTCAGCTATCAGCACCGCCTCCAGTTGCCTGATTGACTGGGTGTTCATAGGTCACCCCGATCACTCACTGCCTCGATAGCATCGAGAAGATCACGCCGAACGTCATCATCCTCACCGTCACCCTTGAGCAGGGACAGCAGGCGATGCGTCATCATCAGCATGCCAGCCAGGGTATCCTGCATCCATTCTTCTTCACGCTCGACGTACGCAAGCACCTCACCTGGGCCGGCCTCATTGAGAACGATCAGGTTGACCAAGCCATGCACCCAGTCACGCATCTCTATTACTTCTCTTGATGTCAGCATCACTCACCTCCTAGTAGGTTTCGTTAAGTTTAAGTTTGGGTAGCATCCTCTGCTTTTGCTCAAGCTCAAGGATCTGTTTCGTTGGGCGGACACCATCCACCCCCTGCTTCTCAAGGTATTCGATCTTCTCCTTGTACTGGTTGTTGAACTCCTGGCGGAACAGCCGACGCTGCTTCTTAGGGATCGCATCGGTACGTTGGTGCGGACCAATCTCCGTACGCACCCTCATCTTGAACACGACCCCGTCGATGCAGTACTCCTTCCACCCATCGGCAAGATCCTTGGCATTGTCAATGGCCTTGTTCTCCTTGCGAGTCCAAGCGGCATCGAGTTTCTTCTGACTGTCACATGTGTTACCCATCACTCGTCTCCTTGTTTAAGTTCACCAGATTCAATTGCAGCCACGATAGCGATGCGGATGCTACCGTCATACGTGTCCAGGTCTCTCACGTCGAACACACCCTGGTCCGCACCATCTTCGTCTCGTGCATCAGGGTTCGTCGCGTACCAATACTCACGCCTGCACCCTGCCTCATCGTTTGCGTAGACGTGATAGACACACACACCCTTGTGTTCCAAGAGCAGTTCATTGGGTATCCATTCGATTTCATATGGCATCACTCACCTCCTTACCAATCAATAGGGGAAACATCGGTGTGTTCGACCGCAGCACAACAGCCTGATTGTCCGCAGTCCTTGCAGTTCACGTCAAGAAACGAGGCACCATGCGTGGCACCTTTGTCGGTCACCATCTGCACGCTGTTCCAGTCAGGTACATGTGGCTTGCCTGTTTCGGGGCACAGTTCATCTGTCATCACTCATCTCCTTAGATAGTCTGGTCATTAACAGCATCCGCAGCGGCATCGGCCACTGCCTCGTCATCACTCACCTCCACCTTAGTCAGGCAGGTCATCGGGATGTTCACCACATCACCGACCCTACCGCCCGATGTGATCTCACATCTGGCCGAGGTCTGGTTGATCTTCACGACCCGCACCTCGGCACCGATCATGTACTTGGGCCTGATCTCACCGATCACACATCGGTCACCGGGCTGGAGCAGCGGCACGTTCTGCCGACGCTTACGTTTCAACAGGTCCGCCAGCTTGGCGATGTCCTCGTTGGTTAACTCACTCGTGATAATCTCGTGCATCAGCTTGGATAGTTTCATCACTCTCTCCTTGAATAGGGTAGTTTCTAAGGCTCAGTCCACAAACGTATGGACAACGTCATCTCCATCCTTCTCCGCTAACACGACAGTCACCTCGTACGACTTGCGTGCCTTGAGTTTCTTCGCGAGGATTTTCTGTGCCTCGTATGATGTGGCAGCATGACACTCCGCACGCCGTCCACGATACAGTCCGATGTAACCGTTCATCACTCACCTCTTTCCGAAAAAAACACGGGGAATAGTCACATGAAACTCAGTCGCCTTCATGTCAGCCGTCTTCTTTGCCTTCGCGTACTTGCCGAACCAGGCATGGTAGTTGTTTCCTTCCTTGCTCTGCACCTCCACAAACCAACGCTTGCGGTCGGGGCAGTACGAGATCAGGTTGTACTCAGGCCATTCACTCATCGTCACCACCTCCTCCATGTGTGTAGTCGAGTTCTTCTTCCGACATGTAACAGGTACGGCACCCGAGGTCGGGTCGTGGCATGTCAGCACCACAGTCAGGACACTTGGTATCACTCATCACTCACCTCCCATGATGGAACAGTTGGGTTTTCAAAGATCGTTTCATCATTCAACCACACTCGAATGATCGGTCCATTGGAATCTTCAGGCATATCGGGAGTGTCAATGTACACCACCCATGTGCCATCCTGCTTGCTCTTGTGCAGGGAAATCTCAGGCTTACTCATCACCCTGGCCTCCCATGAAAGTGACCGCAGTCACGGAACCCGAGGGTGTACAAGATGCTTTCACCCAAGTTAGAGCCGAGGTCGAACAGGGAATCATTATCCTCGTCGTACTCGTCAGGCATGTCCTCGAACAGCCGACGCAAGAGTACAGGCAGGGACTCAGGCGACACCACGCAGTCGATAGCTCGCGCGACAACCTTGTCACCTATCATCCTGTCGTTGTTGACATAGCTATCACCACGATCAGGCATGCTGCACGCCTCAAGATGGGAGTCGATCCCCATGTTGACAGCATGCACCAATGCCTTGGCATCACCGCCGACCAGTGACATCGTGTACGGGTCACCGTCACAGGCTGCGATCACGTCAGCATAGGTGACATCGCATAGGTTACTGTTCTTAAAGCTAGTCATCACTCTCCTCCTCCTCGAAACGGGGTGACAGTTCATTGCAGTCAAGCATGTCCCGCACATCATCATGAGACATGTACTTCACAGCACACAGCAGCAAATGGTCGGCACTTACCATGCCTTCTTCGACCAGACTCAATGCAAAGTCACGAGGGTCGGAATCAAAAAGTCTGTCTTCCATCACTCACCTCCATCAGGTACGTTGTTAGGCCCGTTAAGGCACTGGGATCCGAAACGATTGCGTGCCTGCTGCAGCAGACAAGCATCCTCCTCGCTGGCACCAGGGTAGCCAGCCTTCATCCAGGCAGTCTGAAGTTTATCCCTCCAGAACTTGCCATTCTTTTCCTTCCATCGCATGATGGCATCACGCATGTCCTGCGGCACGCACTTGTCACCGCCACAGTCATGCCCCTTCCCGCTAGTGCCACACCATCGGCACTTGCGGGAGTTGTAACCGTACTCAGCCATTGTTCTCCTCCAGTCTGGTACGCAGGCGTTCGGCCTCATCCTTCGCACGTCGCAGGTCAGCACGCATCACGTTAAGCTCAACGCGATGCTCCTCCTTCACGCTGAACAGTTCGCCACGTAGGGCAAGCAGTTCCTTGGCCTGCTCGTCCAACAATTCAAGACGCCGCCGAGACCCCATCATCTCGTTGTCCCAGGCTTCCGCCTTCTTCTCGACAGACCAATCATGTCCTAGTCTCTCAGCCATTACTTCACTCCTTGGTTGTCACGCCATGCATAGTATGCAGACGCTAGAAAATACCACGCGATGGCAACAGGCATCACGTATAAGAACGGTTCAATCACTCTCCATAACATAACACTCACCCCCTAGAATTGCTCGTTGTCCTGCACTGTCGGTCCATCACTATGCCTCTCGTCGTATCGTGCGATGGACGTATCGACGTACAACTTGAGCAAGTGCCACTGTTTCCTATCGAACACAAACTCTGGCGGGTCATCACCCGGTGGCGATGAAGAGCCAATGGGATGCACCATCAGCGAGTACCGCAACTTGTCGTCGCAGCCTCCGCCACCGCAGAACCGAGTGATTATCACATCGGTCCCTCGCTCGTCACTGCCCTTGATGTAGATAGACTCAGACATTTCTCACCTCCTTAATCATGGTATCCCAAGCGATAGTTCGAGCAGCGTCATAGATCCAGTGATCCGTACGCCCCTCATCTTCAAGTCGTTTCATCAGCATGATCGCACGATCAAACTGACGTGGGTCATAGGGACCACAGTCCCACCACTGCCCGGCACCAGTCACTAGGCTGCAGCCGTACAGGTATCGCATCACCCGACGCCGTCGACCACGACCACGCACCACATAGCACGTTCGATTGTCAAACATTACAGTCCTCCTTCAGGCACGCCGGCCCGCAGTACACGACCCGAATTCCAGGTGATGTCCACGTAGGCTGTGCCATAGTCGTCGAGCCAGTCCCATGTCGGCATGAACACATCGAAGTTCTGCTCGTCACCGCACGGTTCAGTCTCCACTGATATGTACGGATCGTACTCCTCGGGATCAGGACACTCCAAGGCACACACCCTTAGCATGTCCTCATCTTCACGAGTGGGTGCAATGGTCATCACCACCTTGTCCACGTACCGAGGTATCTGCCAGAAGCGATCGAACTTAGGAGAGCAGAAGTCCAGGTTGTGACCATCGGTCCACGATTTACCCTCACGGTGCAGCGTGATACGTTCAGTCGGATATCGCATTGCGCACCCCCTCAATGCATCCGAGGTAGGCAGCGTTAGCCTGCTCGTACTGCTTGCTCCACAAAGCCTTCGCCTCGAACGCCTCATCCCGAGCTGTCCGCCACGCATCAAGCGGCGTGTCCTGGTATCCGCTCAGCTTGGCGCTGAAGATACCACCATGGCTGTCCTTGATGAGTGCATTGCACCCGTCCTGCGGCTTGCAGCCAGGGACATCGGTCACAATAGTGTACGTCTTCAGCGTCGGCACGCCTCGGCTGATGTACACACGGTAGATCTTGTTACTTGTCATCACTCACCTCCCATTCAATACGGACATAGTATACCCGACACACGTCGAGCATTCGCCTTGCTCTCTTCTCAGCGCGAGGGTACAGAGCATGTACCGTCGCAGTGTCATCGCCATAGGGGTACGCATTCGACAACTCACGAGACACGGTCATCTCACCCCAGGCCGACATCATAACCTCACGATCTCGTGACAGGGCAGGCCAGTCTGTCAACTGACGGTGACTGAGTGTCATCGTCATAGTTTCCAGGTCAGTCGGCAGGTTGAATGCATCAACCAAGTCCTGGTAGCAGAACACAAACCGACGTGACTCATGCACCCAGCAAGGCACCTCACCACGTATCGATGCTGACTGCCTCGGCAGCAACCCCTTAATGAATTTCATTTGCATCACTCACCTCACTTTCGTTATCCAGATGTAGACAATGCCGGTGCCCAGGCTGAGCGCCATGATCTCATCGTCAGTCCACGAGTACAGCGTCTTCGTCGCCACGAGCAGGTCATCACGGTCCCTGATCTCCGCCTGCTTGTAGTTCTTGGTATGGTGCGGCACCATCGTCACCTTGTATCGCCAGTCGCGATTCGCAGGGAGGATAGTGACATGCAGCATCACCTCCCGATTGCCATCGATGGGCAGATCCCAAAACTCACAGAAGTCTAGCCGGCAGAAGTCGAGCATGCGATTCGCATCACACTCCCAGTTTCCCCAGCGGTTATGCAACTTGAAAGCTGGCATCACTTACCCTCCCATGTTACGCACACAAAGATGGAGCTTCGATTGCCCATGTACTTGAGCAACGTGTCGCGCGTCTCATCGTACACCGGGAACTCACCGGTCCACGTCGACTCTTGCAGGTCAGCCCGGATCAACACCTGATCCCAGTTAGTATCCCACGTCACCTTGTAGCTGCCCGAGCAGGTAGGTGACTCAGGCACACCGGCTAGTCCGATGACCAGCGTCACCTCTTTGGTATCAGGTTGGATACCAAAGATGTTACTGAAGTCATTGCGACAGAACACAACACCGTCGCCAACCCAGAGGTGGAGTTCATGTTCAGCCGAGATGCCGAACAGTTCGCCATCGACATGTTCATGTAGTTGTAGATTGATACGCATTACTTGTCTCCCTTCAGCATCTGGAATGAAGCGACCAAGTCAGCGACCTGGGCACGTTGGTCATCGGTAAGACTTTGCTGCATCTCGGTGTAAACTTCAGCAGCCAACTCATCGAGCCCGACATGGACACGTAGTCCATACCCAGGCAGGTCAGCCGGCACATTCACTCGGCAAAACTGTGTGGTTTCAGTAATCATGTGTACTCATCTCCTTGAAAAACATGGGGTGTATGATCGTTCATACACTTGGGGTTAATCGTCTAACAACATG
>Ga0208299_1001379_pt1 | contig 18326 bp, 28 predicted proteins | sample 15_taG_FD_184089 | JGI IMG/M metagenome (GOLD analysis project Ga0208299, IMG submission 184089) | Marine viral communities from the Subarctic Pacific Ocean - 15_ETSP_OMZ_AT15312 metaG (SPAdes) (version 2) | ecosystem: Environmental > Aquatic > Marine > Oceanic | place: Pacific Ocean | collected...
TTATTCCATTGTTTTATACAATCTAATAATGTTTTATGGGAAAATTTTGAGGTTTTCCCACATTGTTCGCATTTTAACCAGATTTTGAAATGTTCAGGTTTGTCATTAATTTCATGATACAAATTAATACTTTTCGAATTGCATTCGCTGCAAGGATTAATTGAACTTTCTAAATCCATATATTATATTCCTACATATAATTCTATTAACTCTTTCCAATTAGCAGAATCCATCATATAGTATTTCATTGATGTTTTAAAACTTCTTAAAGAAAGATTATGTCTATTATATTTTAACATAACTTCTCTATACCAATTAAGTATTTCTTGTTTTTCAGACATTGTTAAATCACCAACATTTTCACCATCATCACCAGGTTTTAAATGCGGAAGAATAAATTCAATTCTATCAATAACTTGTGCACGACTCATATCTAATTCGATAGGTGCTAATGATCTGTCTCTGATAGCAGAATCAATTTTTTCAAGTTTTCTGTTTGAGACAAATATAGCACTTCCTGTAAATTCAAAAGTTTTAGGAATTCTACCATATTTAACTGCTTGTGACCAACGACTTTCTATATTTACATCAACTTCTTCTTTGATGTTTTCTTTTTCCTCTGGATCGAGTTGACCTTTAATCTGGTTTTCTCTTTTATAAATCATCTCAGCTTGTTTTAGTGATTTTGCTAATGATGTAGATAATTGAATATTTTCGTAAAAATATGGAGGATTTTGTGGGTCAAAATATTCAGGTGACTTAGTGCTCATTGTAACATAACGATGTTGTTTTGTATCAAGTGCTGCTTTTAGTAAGTTTACAGCATCTTCTGAACTAAATACAGAGTCAGCATCATCAAAAACTAAAACTTTCCCATTCTGTTTAAACAACAACTCGAATATAGAAGCAAGAGAAACTTTACCTTTATATATAGCCCAGTTTTTGTTCTTTCCACCGTTTTCTGGTCCAAACATAGATGATAACTGTTTATCAATACCAAATGATTTCCCAATTCCAGGAGTTCCTGCAATAATCAATGTGTGTGCTAATCCTTTAGCAACACCTGACACGAACGCAGGTATATGTTTATCAAGTTGATCATTAGGATCTATTTCGACTTTAGCAACCATTGCTTCAGATTTTTTAACATCTATGTTGTTAGTTTCTGGAGTTCCACCAGTTACTACTACAGGTTGACGTAACATTTCTTTAACTTTCTTAGCAGCATAACCTTTTGCTCTAAGAGCTTTCTTAGCAGCACCTTTAGTTGCAAATGACTGTCCATCTATTGTGAATTCCATTGCTTCTGTCATAACAATTAAATCTAAAGAATTAGTTAATCCAAACTCATTATCTTCTTCAAATATATCAACATTATATTTTCCAGGTTTTGGATTGTTGATTTGGTTTGCTATTAGAGGAATAATTCTAGCAAGAGAAATTCCTTTAGTATCTATATGTGCCGCTGCAGTCATTCCTTTCTTAGGTGAGAAAATATCAACTGAATGAACTTCATTTCCGCCGATTTTATTTTTTGCGAAATTAAAACGGAATGAAGATTTATCTCTACAAAACCATCTTACACCAAATCCAGTTCCACTTCCACCTTTATATTTATCTATTCCTGGTAGACGCATTACAGGAGTTTTTTTACTGTCTAATTTTCTTTCTATTACGTTCATAATCAACAGTAAAGCTTTATCTAAATCTTTTCCGCCGATAGCTTCTGTTAAATGCTGATATGTAGCAAATCTTTTAAATGATATCATTTTTATTTTCCTCTAATAACTTATTAAATATATTTATAAAAAAGAGTACAATACACTATACAACATAAAGGAAATATATGAGTTTAGCAAAATTACTTAAAGACGTTAGAAAGTCAACTGGAAGTACATCGTTTAAAGATTCAAAATATAGTGAAATCACTGATTGGATTGATACAGGAAGTTATGGATTGAATAGAATTATAAGTGGTGATATACATAAAGGAATACCAAGCGGTAGAGTTATTTTAATGGGTGGTGAAAGCCAGACAGGTAAATCTTTTCTTGCTGCTAAAATTATTATCAATGCTTTAAAGCAGGGATTTGATCATGTCTTTTATTTTGATTCTGAAGGTGGAAGTTTAAAAGATTTCTTTGAAAAACAAGGAGCTGATTTAGACAAAATTGAACATATATTGCTTGAATCTTGCGAAGATGCTACAATTAAAATTCTCGGTGTCTATACAACTATAAACGAATACAAAGCTAATAATCCTGACGCAAAATTCTTACTTGTCACGGATTCTGTTGGCGCACTTGTTCCTACAAAATTATTAACAGATGCTGCTAAAGGAAAACAAGCACAAGATATGGGTTCAAGGGCAAAGCTAATCAATAACTTAGTTAAAGGGTGTATTATACCTGCATTAAAATCTAATTCATCTATGTTGTTTCTAAACCACGTCTATGACAACCCTGCTGAGATGTTTACAAGTAAAATCAAAACACAATCAGGTGGAAAACAACTTCAGTATATCCCACATGTTTCATTACAATGTACAAAGAAACTCATCAAAGCAGAAAGTAATGATGAAGAATTTTACGGTGGTAATACATTGAAATTTTTCACAACAAAGAACAGAATTGTTCGTCCATTTTTAGACGCAGAATTGTTTATTGACTTTAGAAAAGGTATTGGTAAATGGGAAGGACTTGTAGATGCTGCAATGAAATATGGATTTATTGAACAAAGTGGTTCATATTATACTGTACCATCTTTTGATGATAAGAAAAGATATATGAAAGAACTGCTTAGACGTGATGATATTTGGGGAACTTTTATTGACGATTTTAACGAAAAATCTCTAAAAGATTTACAGTATAGTTCTGAAGAAGAAAGAGAAGAATTTGACAAATTAGAAAAAAAGGAGTTAGAAATTGAAGATTAATCTACTTCAAGGAATAAATGAAATGCATAAAGCATGTTCAGCAACTATAGGTAAAGAGGGGAAACCTTCTTTACTTGCAATGTTGCATTCTGAACATAGTCCTATCAGAAGTTTGTTGTTTGAAATTGAAGTTAATATACCAACTTTTATATCTGTGCATTTAGTAAGACATAGCAGTACTGGACAATTGCATTATGTGCAATCAATGAGAGATGATAGGGGTGGAACTGGTACAGAAGATAGAAATACTTTAGTGCAACACAGAATGATTTTAAATGCTCAACATATTATTGATATGAGTAGAAAAAGATTATGTAATAAATCACATAATTCAACTATTAAAGTATGGCAGAATATACTGAAAGAAATTTTTAAAATTATGCCTGAAATGAAAGAAGTCTGTAAACCACAATGTGAATACCGAGGAAATACTTGTTTTGAATTATCTTCTTGTGGTCTTCATAAACATTACACTGGGAAATAATCATGAACAATAGAGAATTAACTAGACTTAAAAAACAATTTGATAAATTAGGTGAAAAGGGTTGGGTAACTGTTTACCGTAAACCATATAAAGAGTATGGTGACTCAATAGGAGCTTTTCGTATAGGAAAAAAACCACCTGACCCAAAAAACCATCGAAGGGAATGGGTTAATCCTACATTTGAACAATATGTGTCTGTATGTAAAAAACATTGTTTCCATCATTCTGTTCGTTCATTTTTGATTTTTTTTAAAAAACGAACCTTTTTTGAAAAAATAATGCATTTTTTCTCTAAAACCGTTTGACAAACATCCCTTAAGGGTATATATTATCTATGTAACAAAAATAAGGAGGTTACAAAGATGGAGCACACTGAAGGTAAATTAGTTATTAATGACAAAAATTGGTTTTCACAGAGATGCACAGATGCTTCTGAGGAAGAAGCATTAATAATAGTTAAACAAATGTATAAAATATTAGATGCTCATAAAAACGGTGTTGGACTTGCTGCTAATCAAATCGGTTATAGAAAAAGAATAGCAATTATAAAAACTGATTCTGATGAAAGTATTGTACTTGTTAATCCTGAAGTTATCAGCAAAAGTAAAGAAACTGTTAAGAGCACAGAAGGTTGTTTATCATTTCCTAATATTCAACTTTCAGTCAGAAGACAAGAAACAATTACATTAAAGAGACAACCTGGATTCTCAGAGGAAACATTTGTTGGATTTGAAGCAATTGTTATTCAACACGAATTAGACCACTTAGATGGAAAAACAATGTGGAATAGATTATACAAATTGAATAGCAATTTTACACCCAAGAAAAAGAAACGTAAGAGGAGAAAATAATGAAAATCGGAGATAAAGTTATTTGGGATTCAGGGTTCGGATTTAGTATAGGTGAAATAAATCAAATTGCTAATAATGACAATGTCAATTTGTTTTTTACATTTACTTGTGGTCTAAATTATTACATGGTCACAATCGAAGGTAAAAAAATTCCTGTAAGAAGAGAAGAATTAAAACTCTACAATAAAGATAATCTTGAGAATGCTAAATTAAAATATAAAAAAGGATTAAATATATGACAAATAAAGAAAAATTTTCAAAATTTACTGATATTAAACAATTCAGAGGAATTGTTAAGAATATTATACATACTGCAGATTTTAATGGGTATGATGAAAACGAAAAACCTATTTACATTAAACATAAATTTGGTTCTCTACCTACATTGAAATTTGAATTTACAACTAAGATTCATGGTACTAATGCTGGAGTTTCAATCGACGACGAAGGCAATGTTTTTGCAATGTCTAGAAGTAGAGTACTTGAATTAACACATGATAATGCTGGGTTTGCTTCATTTGTTGAAAAAAACAAAGATTGGTTTAAACATAAATTAGAGATGTTAAATTTTCATTTCAACAGTAAATATCCAAATTTTAAAGTTTTTCTTTACGGTGAATGGTGTGGGAGTGGTATTCAAAAGAATGTAGCAATCAGTCAAGTATCTAAAAAACTTGTGTTATTTGCTGTAAAATTAGTAAACGTTGATGATAACGAAGATGTATATTACCTCAAAATTCCAAAAACTATAGAATGTCCTGAAAGGGAAATCTACAACATTAGAAAAATTGGTACAACTATTATTGATATTGATTTTAATAAACCTGAAGTTGCCCAGAACAAACTTATAGAGATAGTTGATGAAGTTGAAAAAGAATGTCCTGTAGGAAAATATTTTGGAGTTGAAGGAATTGGTGAAGGAATTGTCGTTTCACATTACAACAAAGAAGGTGTTAGACAACATATCTTCAAAGTCAAAGGTGAAGAACATGCAAAAAATTCTGGAAAAGTCAAAGTTTTAAAACCCGTTGATGAAGAGTTTGAACAAAAGAAAAGAGATTTTGTAAATGATCATGGATGTAAAGAATGGAGATTAGATCAAATGTACAATGAAACATTTGATGTAATTAATGGCGGGAAAGGAGACATTAAAAAAACTGGAGATTACATCAGAAAAGTTATTAAAGATGTAATGAAGGAAGAAATGGATATTTTAATCTTGCAAGGATTAACTCCTAAAGACGTTAATTCTACAATTTCAAATGTTGCAAAACACTACCTCTTCAGCAGATTGGACCAAGAGAGTGGTTTATGAAAAAAGAGGAATTTCAAGTTCATAACAAAGTTTTTATTCCTTCAGACAGAGATTATAAAGACGATTTTGAAGAAGAAAATGGTTGCTATATGAATTGCTGCACAAACTGTAAAATGATGTTTGTGGGCAATAAATATAGAAAAATATGTAGTTTATGTTTTAAACATGAAATAGTAAATTCTACATATAGGAGATAATAATGCAAATTAAAAAAAGAAAAGAAGATAAGTATTTCGAGTTAGTAATACCTAAAAGATTAGGCGAGTTTAATCAGTGGTGTGATAAAGATCATCTTATGTTTATTAGTATTGGTGTATTACTTGAAAATTATATTAATGATGAAGAAGATGGAATAGAACAATATAAACAAAGACTAGCTGATAATATATTAGAACTTGAAGATCCTAATACTAAAGAGATTTGGAAAAATTACAATAGAGGTTATATTCCTATTATGAAAGAGATTATCAAATTGTATAATTTTTGGATTGCATTACCTGGTCATCAAAGTAGAATCGAAGATAAGTTTTTAATATCAAATGATGATTGTTATTATTGGGAATATTGGGAAGACAAATTGCGAGCGTTAGAAGATCAATTTATAGATAGAACAATAAAAATAAGAGGTTATTTATGGACGTGATATTATGAAAGAATCAAGATTTTTATACAAGTGTAGATTATGTGGAAAGATAGATGATAGTCTTTGTACTGGTGAGAAAAATGCAATGCCTAGACTTATTGAGGCTGCTGCTTTTGGTAAGTCAATAGGTGAAGGAAGTATTAACGATAGCAAGAATATACCATCGGTCGATGAAAATTTAATAAAGGAACATATAAAATGAAAATAATTTATAGTGATATGAAATTACCATCACGGTTTAATAAGAGTTTTAATAAGAGTGTATTCTTAGCTGGACCAACACCTAGAGATGATAAAACTCAAAGTTGGAGAAAGTCAGCAATTAAAATATTAGAAGAAAATGAATACAATGGAACAATATTTATTCCAGAGAGACAAGATTGGAAAGTAAAATTTGAGTATGAAGATCAAGTAGAGTGGGAATTAGAAGCTTTGAATAAAGTAGATACTATTTTATTTTGGGTACCAAGAAAATTAACCACTATGCCATCCTTTACCACGAACGTAGAATTTGGGTTGTTTATTACTGATCTTGATGTAAGATTATTATACGGGAGACCTGATGATGCTCCTGAGAATAGATATTTGGATTATCTATATGAACGCGAAAGGGGATTGGAGGTTCCTATATTTAATAAATTAGAAGATTTAATAAAAGAGGTAGCTAATGAATGTTAAACAAAGAGCGTTTGAATTATTAAAAGTATTAGAAGGAATATAAAATGAAAAGTAAATTTAATGAAATGTATGAAGAAGTAATGAACGAATCAACAAAACCAACTCAAGAAATGATAGATTGGTTTAAACAAAGAACAGATAAACATATTGAAAGAGTTCAAGCCAATTGGAGAAGATTATACGATAGTAATTTCAATAAATATCTTGAAGACGGTTTAGCTGATAAAAAATTACACATATTAAAACATGACGAGAGTAAATATGAAGACCCTGAGTATACCCCATATTTATTTATTACCTGGAAATATAAACAAGAAGCTGATGGTGAGAAATATGAGATACCAAAAGATATGGTACAGAAAGCAACTGATGCCACAACTTTTCATGTATTTAAAAATCCCCATCACCCTGTATATTGGGATAGTAGTAAATCTATAGAAGATAATGTTATCAATGATAAAGACAGGGATAAAGCTACAGGTGAAATAGTTGATGCAACCAAAATGCCAAATTATGCCATTATAGAGATGATATGTGATTGGAAAAGTGTATCGGATGAAAGAGGAACATCATTAAAAGGTTGGGCTGATATGAATGTGGGTTCAGATAAACGGTGGAAGTTTAATAAAAAACAAACTAAATTAATTTATGATTTAATAGATTTTTTTGAGAAATAATAGTATAAAATAAAGAGATGTTAATATGTTTGGATTAAATATAAAATGGAATCCATTATATAAACGACAAGAACAATTGTTTATGGGCGAGGTAGTAACAGTCGATGTTTACACTGGTTATGATATAGATGAAAATGGTTCCAAGTTAGTTATATAGTTGATGATAGTAGTGGCGGATAAAGATATTGAAATAAGCGAGGAAAGCTATAAAACATTAAAAGAAAGTTTAACATGAAAAAAGAACTTAACGGGAGTAATTATGAGTAATGCAGGAAAAGGACCAAAACCTGTCCCAGGATTCAATCATAAACGATATTATGAGAATAATGAATATTGGGATAAAATAGAAAAAAAAAGAAAAGAAAGACGACAGGAGAAGAAAATAAATGAAAAAGATTCTAAATGATGAAGCTGTTGAAAAACTTTTACTTCAAAAAATTTTTACTGATGAAAATTACAGAAATTTGATTATTGACAATTTTGATGAAAGACATTTCACAAATAAGAATATATGTTTTATTATTAAAATTGTCAAAGAGTATGTTGTTACTTACAATAAACTTCCAGATGGCACAGTTCTTAAATTATTATTTGATAAAGAAAAGAACACTAAAGAACTTTTAACACTTTTTAAAAGTTGTTTAGACCTCGAAGTTACAGAACACGAAGATTTTGTACGAGATGCAATTGTAAGTCATATACAGAATAAAAGAATGTACTTTGCAGTTATGGACAATGTTGATGATATTACTGAAAGAGGTGAAATCGACAATGTTATTAAAGAATTTCAAGATATTTCCCAGATTGATATTGTAGCAGATATGGGATTGAATTTTTTTGAAGATCACCAAAAACACATGGACGAAGTTTGTGACCCTGATATGTTAATTCCGACAATGTATGAACATTTAGATAAAGCACTTAATGGTGGTATTCTACAAAACGGAAAAGCACTATATGTTATTATGGCACAAGCAGGATTAGGTAAATCATTGATGTTGAGTAATTTAGGAGTAAATTTTCTAACACAAGGAAAAACTGTTGCAGTGATATCATTAGAGATGAGTGAATTAATTTATGGAAAAAGAATTGATGCACATATATCAGGGCAAGATGTGAATCATTTACCTACTTATAAAGACACGGTTGTTGAAAAAATACAAGATTTTAAAGAACTGTATAACTCAACATTATTCATCAAAGAATTCCCACCAAATTCAATCAACACTCACAAAATCGAGGCATATTTGTCAAAATTAGAATCTCATATCGGTCACAAAGTTGATATCATTATAATTGATTATATCAATCTCCTTCGACCTAACCAAAAAACTGACGGCGGAATGTATGAAAGAGTAGGAGAAGTTTCTAGAGATATGAGAGCATTAAGTTACAAATTTACTGCACCTGTATTGTCAGCAACCCAAAGTAATAGAGAAGGGTGGGACACTTCAGATGTTGCAATGAGTAATGTTTCAGAATCTGCTGGAATTGCTCACACTGCTGATTTTATCGGCGCATTATGGCAACAGGAAGGAGACAGAGAAGCAAATAGACTTAATCTAACTGTACTTAAGAACAGAAATGGTCTTATTGGTCGATCTTACGAATTTAATATTAATTATAAAACCCTAAGAATTACTGATGTTGATAGAGAAGAGCTAAATGAGGAAGAAGAAACAATAACTGATGATATATTCAACAGTATAGCAGTATAATAAATAAAAAGGAAATTATGATTTACGATTTTACAAAAGATATGACGTACGATGTTGGAAGAGATATTGACGTAAGGACAATTCAAAAATATATAAAAGAAAAATTTAAACATTGTGAAACTGAACATGAAATGACAGTACAATTAAAAAAGACAATTAAAAATGAAATAAAATTTCAAAGCATGTTAAATGATTTGGAAATATCGATAAAAGAGTTAATACAATTATTGGCATTAGCATATCCAGATATGTTCAATCATTATTTGATAAAATATGTTAGAAAAAATTATTTATTCAAACGTAAATCGAAGTTTGAATTGTTATAATGTTAAAACGTCATATCTTAAGGAGATTAAAATGACAAAAGATGTAGAAAAGATGGAAGTAATGGAGAAGCAAGAAGTAGTTAAAAAGAAACGGAAACAATGGCCCGGTATTCTGGCATTAATTGTCGTATTGGGAATAGCTTATGCTATTTATACTGATGTTACTCTTTACAAATTGAGTGATGGAAGTTATACATTTAAAAATCCTAAACAGCGATTTGTTGAAGCTGTTCAAGAAGCAAGACAACAAACTCAAACCCAACCAGCAGAACCTCAAGTTTCACAACTTGAATTAATTTCTGGGAATTATAAAAATAAGATGTTTGATGTTACTTTACATAAAGATTTAACCTACACACTGGTTATGAATGTCTATAGAAATACTATTGAACAAGAAGGAACTTGGGTGTTAGGTCGAGGTACAATAACACTTACATGTTCTGGACAATCTAAAATTTATTCTTGTAATGGGAATCAATTGATTATGGGTCCTGGTCAAAATCTGATTAAACAATAAAAAGCCATTGTATAATTCCTATCCGTTTTATATAAGATGGGTGGGAGTTATTTTTAAATTATGAAAAATATTACATTAGAAAACATAATATCTGAATATCATAAAAACACTATGTTATATAAGACAGGTTCTTATCCTCGAGCACTTAAGAACATTCAAGAATCTAAATATATGACAGACGAATTAAAATACAAAAATCACTTCAAAAAATTTAAAAAAATAATTGAAAGAACAGATGGCCACATAGATTACAAAATAATGATTCAGTCGTTGGCAGATTTTTTCAAAGGTTGGTTTAATCCAATGTTCCTAACAAATCAAAAAGGAATTAAAATATACAAGAATTTTATTAGAGAAAATGAAACAAAAGTTAAAGAAAATGTTTTATTGGAAGTTAAAAAGAATCTACGGTTTGTTATAGAGTATATCAAGAACACTGATCTAAGCAACGTAGATGAATATTTATGTGAAGGTCAATATTTGTTACCAACAATTGGAAAACACCTATCAAGTGGGTCTATTAGCCCTTATATGCTGGTCACAGTTCCAGATATTAAATCAATAATTAATTCATTTCCGATTGATATGAAAAATGAGTATTTTACAGAATTTTTAAAAAATTACGATTTATACAGAGCAAAAGTTATTAAGGATTCTGTATTAAGAAATTTATCTGATAAATTTTATAAACTTGTTAATAGCAAGATTGAATAAATGTATAAATAAATATATAACAAAATAACACTAAACCACGGAGAACAAAAATGAAATAACAAGAGAAAAAACCAAGAAAAATATCAAAAATGTAACACAAATTAACACAACAACCAAAAGGAACCAATTATGAAAGACACATTTGATTTAGACAATTTGTTTGATGAAGTTCAAGCAGCTGAAATCCAACAAGCCACAGAAAAGAAAGAAGGAAAATCTTACACAAAATTTAATGAGGACGAGCGCTTCATTCAATTCAAAGCAGGGAATACATATCAATTCAGATTATTGTATTCAATCACTGACCCAGCAAAAAGAAAACGTCCGTTTATAGCAAGATTCAATCATTCATTTTGGGATGATAATGCTGAATATAATAAATTAACAACCATCACCTGTCCAACATCAGAATACATTCTTCACGACAACGGGTTCAATAAATGTCCTGTATGTAAAGCAACAAGAAAATTCTATAAAGACGGAAAAGTCGGTTCTCAAACATCTAAAGAATTGTATGATCAATTCCGCAGAAAATTCCACGGATATGCTCTAGTTTATGTTGTAAACGACCCAACAAATGAAGAAAATAATGGTCAAATCAAGATCATGCATTTTGGAATTACAATCCACAAATGGTTAAGACTTCAAATCTTTGGGATAAATGACAAAGGTAAATTAGTTGATGAAGATACTATCGGAAGAGATGCATTTTCTTTAGAAAACGGTTTTAATTTAAAAATTGCTGTTTCTAAAAAAGGTGAATATAATAAATATGATTGCGAATTTGCTCGTAAAACAACAGCAATTGATATTACAAAAGATGATATTGCAACTGCTGCTGAAGAACTTAAATTCGATGAAGAATTCTGTACTCGAAGTACGGAAGAAGAAATCAACGATTTTTATAAAACAAAAGTTTTATCTGAAGAAGCCAACAAGGATGCATCTGACGAACTTGATTTATCTCTAGATGATGATGAGAAAGATGAAATTCCTATGGATTATGAAGAAACACCTAAGGAAAAAGTTGTTAAGGAAAAAGCAAAATCTAAAACAAAAGAAACTGCACCTGAAAAGGAAGAACCAGCTTCTGATGATATAGATATTGACAACATCTTAGCGAAAGTTAAAAATAAATAACACAAGGAGTATTAAATGATTATTAATATCAATGATATTGAAGTTTTTGATGAATTAATTAAAGCTGTCGTTCGGATTGTCCCGGACGCACAGTTTGAAGTCGACAGTGAAGGTGTACAATTGAAAGTCATGAATGATTCTCAAACAATTCGTGCATATTTCAAATCTGATTGTATGACATCAAAAGAAGCAGTGACATTCTGTTTTAAAGACCTACTGAATTTGAAAAAATCTGTAGGACTTATTGCAGCAATTGAAGACGAAGTTCAATGTGACTTGGAATTTAACAACACATTTTTAACATATAAGAATGATGTTAAATTTAAACTCAAAGTTGTCAAACCAGATATAATCCAAGATTATATTACTGAAGACATTAAAACAAAATTAAAATCTGTATTTAGTTTTGAAACAGAACCTGAGTTTATCAAGCAAGTCATACAATGTACAAATATTGTAAATGACAATGATTGTAAAGTTTATTTTACACAATCGGAAGACAAAGTAATTTGTGAAATCGATGATAAAATGAACACAATGGCGAATTCTGTAGGAATCCCAGTAAGTGACAATATTGAAGGTTCAATAGATAAAGCAATTGCTATGTCTGTTGATAATTTTCAAGCATTTTCTGTCTTACCTGCTGATACTATTAACATAAATTATACAGACAAAAATGTATTCGAGGTTCGAAGTAAATTTGATGATTCTATTGAATTATATATGATTACTACTACTTTGAAAGGATAATCCGTATAAATAATTGTAACATTAAAAGGAGACAACGTTGTCTCCTTTTTTAATCTGGACACAAATATGGAACCTAAAAACAAATTATATACTCGCTCTTATGCAATTAAAAGATTAAATGAAGTAAAATTCAAAACAAAAATTGTAGATATCCAATACAACGACGCAAGATATTGGACAATCATACTTAACCCAGACAATCATAACATCTTCATAACGTGTTATTTAAACCGCGAAAATAAACAAGACTTTTATTTTAAACTCCACTCTTCTAGAAACACAATTAACATTAAAACTAAATCAATGCTTATACTGATTGAAGGTGTTAACAATCTTATTAGTGAAATTGATGCCTCATGTTAACGTCATTCTTCAAAACAAATAAACAAAGAAAGAAAGAACTTCTCGCAGAAGAAGATGAATTTCCGTCATTTAAATCTGATGCACCTTCAGACAACCCATTATTTATTCGTAAGAAATCTAAATTAAAATACAAATCGTCACAGATTAGAAAATTAACTGACTTTGACGTTATTGAAGTAACATTCAAACGACGTGGTTGGCCTATTGCAAAACCATTCCCTTGGCAGAAAAAAGAAACTCGTCGTATGTTAGCAACTGCAAACTGGAAGTTCATCCAGAACACTAAAGAATTCAAATTCAAACCACCTAGAGGAATCCGTCCTAGGTCAAAAGCCTGGTACAAGAAAAGAAAACTTGTAATAGTGTGGGATTTGATATTATTGAATTGGCGAATTATTTCCCTTGATGATTATGATGTTGTTAATGTGTTTAAAACAAAAACTAAAAAAGAACAAAAAGAATTCTTAAGAAATTATACGAACTTATTGAAAAAAGGTCGTAATAAATTAAAATTAATCTTCAATAAGTAGGTATAATATGGCAGGACAATCACCTTTAATTTTGAAAGAAAATAAAGTATATAAAAAAACAGGAATACCTAGGAAAGATTTAGAAATTTTCTTTGCTACTAATCTTGTTGAAATAAAATTTAAAAGACGAAAATCACCTGAGTGGTTAAAGAAAAATAGAGAAGCAGGTCATGCAAGTTTTCATAGAAGAATGCTTTGTACAAGTAATTGGAGATATATAAGTTCACCACTTGTTAGGAATTTATATAATTGGAACAGACCTAAAAGTAGAAAAGGAAAAGCATATTATCGTAAACATAATATGCTTGTGACATGGGATTTACTCCAGAATCATTGGAGAATTGTGTCCCTTGATAAATACACAATTATGGGATATACTCCTATAACGAAATTAAGACAAAAAGCAGAATTTACTGAATTCTACAGACAACATCTTAAAAATTTGCCTGATGGTAAAAAATTAAGTTTCAACGACAAATAAAAAAGGAATGTATTATGTATAGTTATGACGAGGTTCTAGAATCATGCACTGAATACTTTAATGGTGACACAATGGCAGCTGCTAATGCCACCAATAAGTACTTAATGCAAGATAAAGACGGGAATTATTTAGAAAAAAATCCTGATGAAGTTATAAAAAGACTTACAAAAGAATTTGCACGAATTGAACAGAAATATCCAAATCCATTATCTGAAGCAGAAATTTACGATGCGCTTAAAGGATTCAAGAAAATAATTGCGCAAGGTTCACCAATGTTCGGTATAGGAAATGATGAACAAATAACTTCAATAGGAAATTGTTTTGTTATTCCTGGACCTGAAGATAGTTATGGTGGAATATTAAAGACTGACCACGATTTAGTACAAGTAATGAAACGGCGTGGTGGAGTAGGAGTTGATATTTCATCTCTCCGTCCTTCAGGTTGTAAAGTAAACAATGCTGCTAAATCATCAGACGGTATTGGATTATTTATGGAAAGGTTCAGCAACACAACAAAAGAAGTTGCACAAAATGGAAGACGTGGGGCATTAATGCTTTCAATTTCATGTATGCATCCTGATATTGAAACTTTCATAAACATCAAGAAAGATTTAACAAATGTCACAGGCGCTAATATCTCAATACGATGGACAGATGAATTTTTAAATGCTGTTGAGAACGACGAACAAATAACACTTAGATACCCAGTTGAAGCAACTTTAAGTGAGGCTACGACCACGAAAGAAGTTTCTGCGGTTGATATATGGACTCAGTTTGTAAGTGCCAATCATGCCGCTGCAGAACCCGGTTGTTTATTTTGGGACACTATATTGAAAGATACAATTTCTGAAGTATATGCTGAAGATGGATTCAAAACTTCTTCAGTCAATCCTTGTGGTGAAATTATTTTATCTCCATACGGTGCGTGTATTCTGATGGTTGTTAATTTAGCAAATATTGTTCCCGAGTATTTAAAATTCAAAGACATTAGAATGAAAGATTTAGACCAAATTTATGCAAATATTGAAAAACACACAAGAATAGCAACAAGACTTATGGACGATATGATTGATCTTGAAATTGAAAAAGTAGATAAAATTATTGATAAAATTTCACAAGGAACAGAACATGTCGATTTACTTACATCTGAGTTAACAATCTGGTTAAAGATTAAAGAAACTTATGAAAAAGGAAGAAGAATTGGGTTAGGAGTTACAGGCCTCGGAGATTTAATTGCTCAAATGGGCTTTAAATATGGAGACAATGATAGTATAAATTTCACAGACAGAATATTTAAGATATTCAAAAACTCGTCGTATTATGAGTCTGCTATGTTAGCAAAAGAAAGAGGAACATTTGAGGTATTTAATTATGAAAAAGAAAAAGATCATTCAAGCTATGGTGTGTTGGACAGTAACGTCGTTAAGTGTATGGAAACCTATGGTAGACGCAATATTGCCATTAATACCTGCGCTCCCGCAGGTACTATTTCAACTTTAGCACAAGCAAGTTCTGGGATCGAACCTGTGTTTATGTTGTCGTATTTAAGAAATAAAAAAATGACTCAGGAAGAATTAGATCAAAATAATAAACCTGCTTTTGTTGACAATGATGGAGTTAGTTGGTCACAATTTGAAGTTGTGCACCACGGACTTGAAGAATGGAGACGATTGAATCCTGGAATAGACGATTCAGAATCTCCATACTTTGGTTGTACAGCCCAAGAGATTAATTGGGAAAATAGAGTTAAAATGCAATCAACTATACAAAAGTATATAGATCATTCAATTAGCTCTACAGTTAACTTACCAAAGGAAGCAACACTCGAAGAAATTAATGGAATATATCTTGAAGCTTGGAAACAAGGATGTAAAGGAATTACAATTTACAGAGATGGTTCTCGTACAGGTGTTTTAGTATCAAAAGAAGACAAAGACAATAATGAGTCTGCTTTTTGCTTAACATGTGCACCAAAAAGAGAAAAATCATTGGGTTGTGATATACATTATTCAAATGTTATGGGCAAATCATGGATATTCTTTGTAGGATTAGTGGACGGCAGACCTTATGATGTTTTTGGTGGAAAACAAGTTAATATTGAAATATCAAAGAAATGGAAAAAAGGTATAATAACAAAAAATGGAAGAATTGACGGAGTAAGAACTTACGATTTAGTATTAGGAGATGATGAAATAATTATCAAAGATATTGCTAAAGAATTCAGTCCTGACTTAGGCGCAAATACTCGTCTATTATCTACAATGTTGCGTCACGGAATACCTATAAAATTTATATGTGAACAACTGAACAAAATTGGTGAGGATGCTGATTTGTTTTGTTTTGAAAAATCAGTAGCAAGAGTATTGAAAAAATATATTAAAGATGGCGAAAAAGCTGGTGGAATTTGTCCAGAATGTGAACAAGACGCAATGGCATATCGTGATGGATGTATTTCTTGTATGTCATGTGGTTGGTCTAAATGTGGATAAGGTAGTATAATAAATCAAAAGGAGAAATTTAAAATGCAATACGAATCAAAAGTAACTACAGAAATATGCTGTGACCTATGCAATATGCCAGCACATACTCATTTTGCTTGCCCTGCCTGTGGTAATGGTTTTGCAGCGACAGATGTCTATGGTGAATATTTATGGGAGGTTGAAGATGGTATTTTTAAATGTATTGATTGTGAAACCAAATGGGAAATTATTAAACAAGCTGAATTAGCTGGTGAATGTATTATAACAATAAGGAAGATTTAAATGAAAATATTATGTTTAGCTGATTTACATATCAGGAACAATACTGATGCAAAAACTAAAATACATTGGGCTAAAAGATTGTTCAAATCAAAGAGCCCAGATGTTGTTGTGATATCTGGAGATATCTTTGAAGCAAATATGGGTTACAAAAAGAATCCGTATAAGTTGTTAAGTGAAATAACAAATAACGAAAAACCAATTGTATGCACATTAGGAAATCATGAATTTGTAGATCACACAGTTATTAGCGTATTATCAAATTATATTAAAAAATACAAACCTGAGTTATATAATGTTCATTATTTAGATGTTGTTAATCATTATGATATCGGTGACATAAGATTTTTAGGGAATGTTCTTTGGTATGACGGAAGTATGAAGGTCAACAAAAATCAAAGAATTACAGATTGGGGAAATGGTTGTTGGTTAGATAAAAGAATAGTTAATTTTAATTACTTGATTGAGAACAGAATTTGTGTGAATCAAATTAAAAACAGTATTTCTGAGGAAAAAACAAATGTACTTGTAACACATACATTGCCTCATTCGACTATCAATGCACACGAAGAATCTGAATTATCAGCATTTTCTGGTATGAAGAATCTTTTAAAAGATATCAATGTACAATATTCTATAAGTGGACATACACATCGTAGAATGTGTAATATACAATTAGAAGATGTGAAAATTGTAAATGTGGGTAATGATTACTATCCACCGTATCAATTTTATTTATTAGAAATTTAAAAAGGAGAGTTAAGTATGGAACAAGTAGAAATTTTTCCGTCGTTTTGGTTTGTGTTAGTTGCTATGTTGGCAATGTTGTGGTTCACAATGATCAGTTTAAAAATGAACAAAATTAATGATAAATTAGACACATTAATTAAAATTGAACAAACATCGTTAATGTATAAACAATAGAGGTTTTATGAAGTATGCAACTTTCTCAAATTTGTTAACTGAAAAAGATATAACTGGTATGTTTTATAATGATGAATTAGAAGCAGTTTGTTATAAATGCAAGAATGTTAATGTTGTATCAGCTGAAAAAGAAGAATTCAAATGTGAAACATGCGGTGAATCACAAGGTTCACCGCAATATAACCCAGAAGAATATGAAAAAGAACGACCAATTTGCTGACATTTTCTTTAGTTATTTTGTAGAAGATAAACTTCAAGAAAATCTTAGAAAAATTACGCGGTACAATGACAGATGGCAAATGCGTTGCCCTATTTGCGGCGATTCTGCAAAAAACAAAAGAATTAAACGTTTTTGGTATTACAAAAAAACAAACTCTGCATATTGTTTTAATTCAGGATGTCCTGCGTCTGAGCAAGGTTTACCTATTCTTAAAATTTTGTCGTTAATTTGCAATCAATCAATCTCAGAAATTAAATTAGAATATCTTAAATCTTTCGGCAAAACAACAAAGAAGATAAGA
>Ga0208299_1001380_pt1 | contig 18319 bp, 10 predicted proteins | sample 15_taG_FD_184089 | JGI IMG/M metagenome (GOLD analysis project Ga0208299, IMG submission 184089) | Marine viral communities from the Subarctic Pacific Ocean - 15_ETSP_OMZ_AT15312 metaG (SPAdes) (version 2) | ecosystem: Environmental > Aquatic > Marine > Oceanic | place: Pacific Ocean | collected...
GACATAGCGGTTGTATTGTGAGCATAATGGATAGATGCTTGATTGGTCGTATTAACCGTGCTGGTCCAGTTGATTTCACCCTTGCCGCTATCGTTAGTCGCTAATACAAACTCACTGGTGGCATCGCCAGTATCGCCAATGATGAGGCCATGAACGCTGTTCATATACGACTCTGGTGCCGCATTGCCGATAGCAAGATCAGCCCCGTCAAACGTCAGGTTGGCCTCGGCGCTCAAAGCACTTGTGCCGTTGCCCGTCAAAATATTACTGGTCGCTACAGTAGCCAGCCCCGTGCCGCCATCGACTACGCCAAGGGTATCACCCGCTACGAACTCAGCAAGGCCCGTGCTGTCACCGCCGCCATCGGGCAAGACTTTGAGTGGTTTTCTATCTGCCATTATTATTGCCCTTTATTAGTTTGTGCATTACGCAGATTCCAGTGCGGTGATCTTAGCCTCTGCCGCTTCGAGGCGTGTTTGTAATTCTTGGACCACTATTGCCATTACTGGTCCGTGTAGTATGCTGTATTTTATACTTTTTGTCGTTGTACCCAGATTGACCAACTTCTCTTCCATGATCGGGATCGGATTGCCGTCGCCATCTACCTTGTTGACGGTGATAACATTTCCATCATCGTCTGTTTCAGCGTTGCCATCCGAGTCAAGTTTTTCCACCTGCTCGTATGTCGCTTCGCCATCCTCATCCAACACGGACACATCTTGCATTTCTCTGTCGGGTGTTTCGATTACTATATTCGGGAACTCAGCTTCCATTTCTTGTGCGACAAGGCCGATTTGAGTCCCTGCGTTTTCGTCCCGTGCGACTTCTTCTTTGAGTCTATACTTACGGTATCGCAACGCCTTGAAATCATCCCAATATCCACGTGCGTCTGTAACATCTTGCTTGAGTTTAATGTCGGAGAACCCGCTGTACGAATTGTTCGTGTTGTCCCAATCACCATTACTGAAATTTATGGCACGCGTTGCCCCCGTATCACCTGCGAGGTAAAAATAGTCCGTAGTATCGCCAGAACTTACGCCTGCAAAATAGATCTGCATTCCACTCGGATTGCTGGCATTTGCATTATGGACATTGAAGGTGTGGCTACTTGCCTTAGAGGTAACGACCTTGACTTGGCCAGATTGGGCAAATACCATATTATCGACAAAGTCGCTCGTCGCGTTCGCTCCGCTCGCATCCGTGGCATTTGCTATACGCAGTGACCCGTCCGAAGTCTCGTAGTATATCGCCGCAGAGTCCTCGACGCCCGCACTATTATGCTGAAGGATGATGCCGCCAGCGGCATCGGATGTGGCCTGTTTGATGAAGATCGCAGAAGCGAGACTTGGCGATGAGGTGTTTAAAGACATTTTGCCATTGGAATCGATCCGCATACGCTCGGTACCGCCCGATGCACCGTCAGCGGTAGTATTGAACGTAATGGCTCCCGGCGTATCGTTTGCTCCCGGCGTTCCGTCAATCTCCACTCGAATCGTTGCGGCATGAGAGGCAAAGTCGCTCCCGTCATCCACCATAAACCGTAGCTGTCCTACGAGGTCACCATCTGCCACTATAGTGCTGGAGCCGATAGTCGCATTGCGTGACTTGATAAAGTGCAGTGCTGGCCCCTCTGCATCAGCAGACCATCGGCCAATCGACATTGAACTATCAGCATCGCCTGTACCGAGTACTTGTAATTCAGGCACATAACCAGAGGATGTTACCTGAGAGGTGTTACCGACAACCAAACCGCTGCCGTTGGCGATATGCTGGTCACCAGTCACCGTCAGCGTCGATCCGTCAAACGTCAGGTTGGCCTCGCCATTGAGCGTCCCACTACCCGTTGCAGTTGTAATTCTGTTATTCGTATCATTGGCGAGTAATGCCGTGCCGCCAACTTGCACCACGCCAGATCCATTCGGTGCGATATTGATATTCCCATTACTAACCGAGACAATATCGTTGCCGTTGACATCCAGAGATCCACCTAACTGCGGAGTAGTATCGTTGACAAGCGCATCGCCTATCACGGTTGACGCCAGCTTGATCGGATCAGAGGTTGATCCATCCGATTTTGTAAATGGTATTTCAACGCCCATCGAAACGGGCTGAGAAGACGATTGCTTCCACGCCGACCCTGACCACTGATACCGGATGCTTCCTACATCAAATGTGTCGCCCGACGAGGGGCTTGTTGGAAAACTTACAGCCATTATGTTGCCACCTTAGTCCAGACGACTTTCGCCGTATTGTTGACGCTGGTTCCTACGCATCGTAGTCTCACATTAGCTCCACTGATGTCCGCTGTTAGAGTTGCAAAGTCACTCGCTCCGCTATGCGCCACGCCATACTCCACGATATGAGCATTGGTTCCGTCATGGAGGATTAAGACCTCCGAGACGCGATAGGCTGTATTGGTAACATCGGTTACCTCTACAATCATTTTGGCTGACCGATAGAGGTTCTTGCCAAACTCTTGTATCGTCGTGACACTGGTGCCAATGGAGGTTGTCTCTAGTGAGGCGATCATGCCGCCAGCCGCCGACGAACCGCTTATATCAACCCATACCGCATTGCTGGAAGAATCGACTACGCGCTTATAGAGGATGGCGCTATTGGTATCATACCACTCATCGCCAGCAGAAGGGGAGGAGGGAGCAGAGGTTGCTCCAGTGTACGCTTGTCCACCAGCCGCTTCGGCCCAGCTGATATCCGTGCCGTCACTGGTTAAGACATAGCCGTTAGTGCCTACGGCAAGAGCCGCCGGATCACCACTGGCATCGCCATATATTATTTTGCCACGGGCCAGTCCGGCCAACTTCGCGAGAGAGACCGCATTATTAGCTATGGTCAGCGCACCGCCCGATGCGAGAGTAGCATCGCCGCTAACGGCAACCGACTCCCACGAATCCCCATCGGCTATCATGAGCTTACCGGATGTAGGCGTTGTTGTGCCTACGTCTGACAGATCGGTAAACGCACTTACTGAACTACTGGCCGTGGAGTTAATCGTGACAGTATCGCTAGAAGCATTGGTAGTGATCGTGATATTGCTTCCAGCGACAAGCGTCAATGTATCCGTAACAGAGTCAGCAACTACATCTGATTGCCCACTTACCGATATTGTTTCAAAAGAATTTCCAGAGGCAGAGGCGGCTATCGTTATCGTCCCATCGCCATTTGTAACGGTAACATTAGAACCGGCTGTAATCGTAGCGACTTCCGGCCCACCTGTTCCACCTATGAGCAGGGTGCCATTAGTGGTCATCGCCGCAGATGCAGCTATCGCACTGGTGCCATTACCTAATAGGATGCCGTTGGCAGTAAATGTCGAGGCTCCGGTGCCACCGTAAGCGACTGCCAGATCTGTAGTAAGTCCTGTCAGGGCCGTTATATCGCTGTTGGCACCAGCTGCGGCCACGTTAGTGCCAATAACTAAACCAAGATTAGTTCGGGCCGTACCTGCATTGGATGCGCCTGTGCCTCCATGGGCTACTCCAACATCGGTGCCTTCCCATGTCCCTGTGCCAATCGTTCCCACTGAGGTGATCTGTGTTTGGGCCGCATCTACGGAGAGGACTTGACTGGTAAGGGTAAGGCCCGTGCCAGCAACGGCTGACTTTACACGCAGTCCCGTTGAATCTTCAATGGCCGAAGTAGAGGCAAGCTGAACGGCTGATCCCGAAACCTTATCTGCGGTAGAAATCGTAGCCAGCTTGGAATCAGCTATAGCCGCAGAGCTATTGATGTCTGCGTTTACAATTACATCAGAAGCAATAGCCGCCGTAAGCGTCCCATTGCCCAACTCAGTGAGGGTGACATTGCCCGTCAGATCACCACCAAGCGTAATGACAGGGGACTTGTTGATCGTCACGCCAGAGGCTATGTCTCCACCGTCGATGTCGAAGGCCGAACCTTCGATCTCATTACTGCCAGCTGTCAGTTTTCCGTCCAGCGTAAAGGCCGATATATTGGACGTGAACAGCTTGTTGATGTCAACATCGCCCTTGGTTCCTGAAAAGACCTCAGACGAATTGGATGCATCGGGGATAAAGGTGAAACGATTCGTAGAATCGTCGTAACCGAAAAAGCCGATCTTAGCCGAAGAGCTTACATAATATCTGAACTCTATGCCGCGATCTTTATTATCATCCGATGTAGGTGCAGTATCGCCACCCAAGGTAAAGATCGGATCGTCTACAGTGACTGTAGTTGAATTGACTGTAGTAGTGGTCCCATCGACTTGCAGAGGACCATTGATGACAATCTTTCCGGTGCCATTGGGCGTTAGCGTTATATTGCCGTTGGTCGTGCTCGTAGTAATCGAATGAGTCAGGAGGTCCAGATTACCTCCCAATTGCGGTGAACTGTCACCTGACAGTTCGATATTATTATCTACATAATCCTTGACCGCAGCACTGGTTGGTAATGTCGTTTCATTGTCGTTGCTGCCGATACCAGCACTTTGAGTGATGATAATACCCGACGCGAACTGGGTCGTAGTAATCGCCAGATCGACCTTGGACTGAGCAATCGATGCAGAGCCGCTGATGTCAGCATCGATAATGACGCCGCTACCAATTGTAGTTGTCCCATTAGCCGCAATGGTCACATCGCCTGCAAGCGTCTTATTTTCCCAGAGACTGCTGGTCCCATTGTAGATAAGCAGCTGCGCTGTCGATATGGAAGCGATGTTCGTATCGTTTAGCTCTGTTATCGTATCTTCAGTAAGAATCCTCGTATCGACATAGTCTTTTACCGCAGCACTCGTCGGGAGGGTTGTGTCATTATCATTGCTACTTATGCCCTCAGATTCAATAACCAATGTTGCGGCAGAGAGATGCGCTGTGGTCAGGTCAGCTAAAGTTACCGCTCCCGACGACACACTGAAGTCATCCGACGAGAAACTTGCTATACCCTTATTGGATGCAGTTGCGTCTTCTGCCCCGAAGGTGACCGTTTGATTGGCATGTGTAATGTCTATGCCTTCACCCGCAGTAAGGGCCAGTGTCTGCGAGTCAAGGTCCACCGAGCCAGCGCCGGTGCTTGTAGAGAAGTCGAGATCTGAAGCTGTTAGCGTGGTATCAACGTAGTCTTTGACCGCTGCGGACGTGGGAATCGTTGTGTCATTGTCATTGGATCCGATGCCCTCTGACTCGATCACCAGTGAGGCGGCTTCCAACGTCGCTACAGTGATGGATCCATCCGCTACCGTCGCTGTAAGCGTTCCGCTGGCCAAATTCGTCAGCGTAACATTGCCGGATAAATCGCCACCGAGCGTAATAACGGGGCTTTTATTTATGGTTACGCCAGAGGCGATATCGCCGCCATCGATATCGAAGTTACTGCCTTCAATTTCAGTGCTACCAGCGGTCAGCTTACCGTCGAGTGTAAATGCGCCAATATTACTGGTATAGACCTTGGAAACATCGATATCGCCCTTGGTGCCGGAAAAGACTTCTGAGGAATTCGTTGCATCCGGTATATACGTGAGACGGCCCGTAGAATCGTCATACCCGAAAAAACCAACCTTCGCAGCTGAACCGGTGTGATAGCGAAATTCTATCCCTCGGTCTTTATTATCGTCAGAGGAAGGTGCTGCATCGCCGCCGATGGTAAAGACTGGATCATCGATGGTGACCGTAGTGGAATTGGTCGTAGTAGTCGTGCCATCTACTTGTAGATTACCGCTTATAACAACAGATCCTGTGCCGTTGGGCGCGAGTGTGATATTACCATTGCTGGTCGAAGTGGTAATACTACGCGCCAGAACATCCAGATTGCCGCCCAACTGCGGGGTGGTATCCGAAACAATATCTGCCAGTCCCGACAAAGCACTAGCAGACGATCCATCGTTACTGTATTCCCATTGATTCGCAGTCCCATTGTACTGGAGATAGGGGTTACCTGTAACGCCGTTCGCTTTTACCTGTACAGTATCGTCTGCTGCCGCATCTATGTTAAAAGTTACCGTCGCCATATAATCTCGCTATGTGATATTTCCACAACTGACGCGCCAGTAATAAGTGTCATCTGACAGCGTATCGGTGAGGGTGTATTTGCATCGCTTGCCCTCAAAAAGGTCTGGAACGCCATTTCGACTTACGTCGGTATAAAAGGGGAGTAAGCCAGTTGCCCTGCCGACTCCGTGGACATCGATGGACGCATTGGCGCTCACTCCGACTCCACTTTTCCTAATACTTATTTCATCATTGTATAGTGCAGATAAGATCGCCATGCGGTCGGATCGCTCTGTCAGGGCAATCGTCATTCCAGCCACATAGTCGGGCCACGCAGCGTTGCTGTTGGTGGCATCGGTAAGAGACGCACTGAAGTCTGTATAGCTTGCGGTAGCACTGCTTACCGCCAATTCGCGATGTTGATATGACTCCGTCGCCGTCTGTCTCAAACATACCCGACATGAGGCCGTGGTGTCCACTCCTGTTGCGCCAATAGACAGCGTAAATCCCGTATTTGAACTTGCACTCACGTATACGGGTCGATCTGATCCTTCTAAGACTTCAGGACGCACATTCGTCAGCGTCGATGGAATGGTTCGACTGAGGAGGTCTGTGGCAAATGGAGCACTGCCATAGGTGTATGTCGTATCCGCAGTCAGCGTGAGATCGACCCAGTAGGTATCAAATGCGCCCGATGCATCTGCAAAAATGATAAGATCCACTTTCCCATTAGTGTCTATGCCGACCGCTGACTTTTTCAACGTAAAGCCAGTAGACGAAATAGACGATGTGGGGATATACGAGCGACGATCCGCTTTGTTGATGAGTAGGATCTGTGGATTGGTCAGCGAAGAGGGAAGAGCCGTCTCCGTGTGTTCATCTGTAAGATTGGCGAATGAAATAGTGGAACCAGAAGTGCTCGTAGCGTTCACATCGGACACGTAATAAGCAATGTTTAAGTCTCGCTTATTGGAATCATCCACATCGATTTGATGTCGGAAACCACTCAGGTTGTCTATTGAGTTATGATCAAGCGCCTTACTGGTGAAATCACTTGAGTTATCAAATTCAATTCGCTGTGCTAAGCGATTAGATCCAGAGTCTTCTGGTAGTTGCCAGATAAATTCTGGAGCATCGTCTGCTCGATCAAAGTATCCATCAATGGGGGAGATTAGAGTAGGAGCATCCGGCAGAGTGTCTATGTTGACTGTCAGCGTATCATAGCCACTATTATTGGTGCCATCATTTACACGTAAGCGTAAATACGCCGTGTTGAGGAATACCGTTGATACGTCTGCGCCTGCGTTCCATACAAAAGTCTTGCTTCCGGTCGATAGTCCCGACACACCACTGTGAATGCCGCCTGTAACGGCAGTGCATGTGGAAAATGAAGAATTGTCTGTTGAATATTCAGCAGTTAACGTGAACGAGGGTGACGTTCGATTACTGTTAATTGTATAAATGACATTTACAGGAGTTGATTCCTGTGATCCGCTTACCGGTGCCGTAATATTGACCGAAGGAATTAGGTCTATTGCAAAATCTCTGGCATAATACGCACTGTTATTGGTTCCATCGTTTACACGAAGGCGAGTGATGACCGCACTATTGAAAGAGACCCCCAAGTCCGCATCGACATCCCATGCAAACGTATTATTCCCTTCACTTAATCCACTTACGCCACTATGTAGCTCGTTTGATGTCAGAGCCGTGCATGTACTGTAACTAGTGCCGTCATTGGAAGAATATTCAGCAGTCGTAGTAAACGAGGGGCCGCTTCTATTGGACTCAATTGTATATACGAGCAAAGCCACATCACCTTGGGTGCTGGACACCGCAGGGGCTGTAATCTGCAAGATAGGAATGAGACTTAGAGAGAATGTGTCACTGACGACGTAAGCACTGTTATTGGTTCCATCATTGACGCGCACTCGAACCTGCATGGTTGTGCTATCCAGCGAGGCTGCGGCATCGGTCTCTACATTCCAGACATATGTTTTACTGCCCGACGAAAGGCTTGAAGAGCCGCTGTGCGAGGAATGGCTGGTATTGGCTGTAGCCGATGCCCACGATGAGCCTTCGTTGGTCGAATATTCTACCGTAGGCGTAAAAGTAACACTCGCCCTATAAGTGATTATGCTATAGTTAATAAGGAGTGGGGCTGTTCCCGTGGTCTCTGCGGCGGGTGCAGATATCGTCACCGACGGAACCATATTGACCGTGACCTCACGAGCCGCATAGAGACTGTTATTTGTCCCATCGTTGACGCGCAGACGCAAGTCAATCGTATTGTTAAATGACGCGCCAAGATCTGTATTCGTATTCCAGACAAAAGTTTTACTGCCAGATGACAGCGATGAGGTTCCGCTGTGGGCAGAGTCCGACGTATTCGCCGTCGCAGTCGAGTAAGAACTACCGCCATTGGTTGAGTACTCAAGCGTAGTTGAAAAGGTGACGCCAGTGCGATTGGTCCCAATGGCGTAAACGACATTTACATTATCGCCTACAGTGCTTCCCGCAGCGGGGGAGGTTATCTGTGCGGTAGGGATATGATCTATGGTAAATGCATCACTAGATTGGTAATCACTGTAAGCCGTTCCATCAGAGGCTCTGATGCGAATGCGATTGGTTGTTGTGCCAGCAACCGACGCACCTATGTCGGTTTCACTGTCCCATATAAATGTATGTTCGTCCGCATCGGGATCAGCCGACAGACCGCTGACGCCTTCGTGCCGTGAATCGGACGTCAGAGCAGTACAAGTTGAATAGGAAGAACCGTCATTGGTAGAATACTCTACCTGAACCGCAGTGGCTGTTGTACTGGCATCCGATTCGAGTCGATAGGTAACAACAATAGGCGCACCCACTGTACTGGCTGTAGCGGGTGATATTATCGCAATCGCCTTGATGTTCGAGGGCGTTATGCCCCTTGAGCGCGAAGAGGAGGTGTTGCCGTATAGGACGGCCATTTTAGTTTCTCATCTCGTGTTAACGGACAGTGATCTCACTGCCCTCTATCGATTCTTGCATTATGCGACGCTGTTCATCGACAACTACTTCCATAGAATCCTGACTGAAGTAGACACTGCCATCTGCGGTAACAACCAAGGTGGGGTTGTAATTAATGGTCTGTGGACCTCTATTGATGGTTGCACCAAAGTCTCTACTGCGTCGGTTGCGCTCAGCCTCATCGTCTTCATCTGGACCCTTCATAGCGCTATACATACTCATACCCGCCATTAGCGCGAATGACGCTACATTTGCGCCTGCAGCTGCTTGACCCAACATAGTTGACGCTGCTTGCAAATCTCTATAGGCGCGGAAGGCGTCCGTCGCATGGCCCAAGGCACGAGCGCCCTTTTCAGCGCGGAACGCAATCCCCTCCAGCGATTCAAACCCTAACTTGCCAGCCATCGCTGCTGCGCGACCCATATTATCAAACGCACCGGCTACATTATTCAGTTTAGCTTGGAATTCATCAAAATCGGCATCTGAGTCTGCTTGACCGAGTTCATTCATTTCCTTCCAGAATCGGTCCCACGATAACTGTGCAGCTGCCCTTGCTTCTTCTGGACTGAAACCGCCCCGTGGTGCTCCTATTTTCGCCAATCTATCTATTTCCTTCATCCGATCACGATTGTCATCTGTAATTCGTGCCGTATCGCGGTCGATAGGACTCATCATTTCATATCTTAATTCGCGTTTTGCATCTTGGTTTTTCAATTTAAAGTTTTGAATCGCATTTTCTTCCGCTTCTATCCATCCCCGAACGAGCGTATCTTCTATCTCTTTGAGTATTTTCTGTGCTTCCGGTCCTTGCAATTCATCCAACATAAATAGCTGATCTACTATTTTTGCCTTGTCGGCAAAAGGCTTAACGGCCTTGTCGAGATCTTGCTCTAATTCAAGGAGGGGATGGCGATACTTAGAATCGCGTCCGTCTGTTTTAAGTGTGAGATCACTAACAGTAGCGGCAAATCGTTCGAGTTCACTGATCTGTTTTTGCCCAAAGATACCAGCAAAGCCTGACGCTAAAGCTTCTAGTTCTCTTTTCAGCGCAGGGTCTTTGATTGCTTCTTTAAGTTGACCAATTTGCATTACGGTATCATTCGCATCTGCCGTAAATTTGCGAATATTTTTAGCAGCACCGGAAAACATAGTTTCTTTGAATTGATCTTCAGTCTTCAGGAACTTTTCCCACCACTTAGCCACTTCTTTTAATTGCTTGGCCGTGGCCTTAAGCTCGGGAGCTTTGTCGGGAACGATATCTAGTAACTCTTCATCGAGCATGCCTCTCAGCAGTCCAATCAATTGTCGCAACTGCCGCTCTTGTATGCCCAGTGCTTGTGCAAAAGCAAGCCCTGACTTCTGTGCTTTGTCGGTGTCTATTCTATTCTCTGCCAATGAGGCAGTGAGCGCTTTTACCCGCTTTATCTTTTTGTCCAGTAGGGGCTGCAGTTGACTCTCTGTGAAGAGGACTTCTGTATTATTGGCGGCGTTAAGCTTATTTATTTGGATTGTTTTTTCTAACGTCTGTATGCTTTTCTTTTCTAATGCCAGTTCGTTTTCTAAATGTGCGAGGATAGTTGGGCTATCTGTCATGTACTGTTTTCTACTCTTAGCCCACTTTTCTCCTTCTTCCGATAATGTCTTTAATCGTCCTTCTAAATTTCCAAGCATTTTTTCTATGGCTACATCGTCACCAAGTTGTGGCAGTTCGATGTCCATCACGTCACGAATTTCTCCAGCGATGCCTTTTCCTTGATTTTTTATGAAATCACCCATGGGACTGATGCCTGCCACACTCCCCGTGTGCTCATCAAATGTCGTTTTATATGTGTTGAGCAATTCTGTGGCATACTCTCGCGCAACTTCTTGTCCTAAGAGGCGCGCTGTCTCCTTGTCGAGTGTGCCCATTTTAACCAGTGTGTCGCGTAGCTTTTCAGCATCAGACATCAGTAGTCGCTCTGCCACACTGGCTAACGCTGTTCCGAGATCTGTAACTCCAGAAAATATTTGCTTCTTATCTGCGAATTTACCCATTTGCCGCCAGAATTTATCGATACCCAAATTCAGTCGCGCAAAAGATCCCGTCGTACTGTCTGCCGCTTTAGCAAAGTCATCTTGAAAGGGGATAGCTTCACGCTGTATGATGCCATTTGCCAGTAAAAGGTATTTAGTCTTTTGATCAATATTTTTAGCCGAACGACCTTCCGCTGCAGCCTGCTCGTTGATGATATTAGAAATGCGCTTGGTTAGACCCGCATTATCAAGCATTCGCGATTGTAGGTTTTTGAAACCTTGCGTAGCACCAACAAGAGCTTCACCTAAGCTGAGCATACCTTGCCGATTAAATGACGCTGTATCGGCTAACTTCCTCATTACCTCGACTGCTTTCGGTAGGCCAATTCCAGTCGATAATAGATTCTTTAGACCCTGCGACACTTCCGTGACGTCCAATAGGCCGGAGGCAGTGAATTCATTCATTGCCATGCTCATGTCGCTTTGTGTCTCCCCAAAGCGACGCCCTATGCGCGTGACACCCGTTATGGCTTTTTCGTATTCAGTAAACCCTGTTACTGCTTTGCGAACGCCCTCCATGAGAGGTTGCATGGCAAAATTCCATAGTAGCGTGGCATTGCGAATGCGCGCTATGGTGATACGAACTTTTTCCAGTGCGCCCGATTGTTTTTCTAATGCTCTTGTGACATCAGGAATGACGCTCTTCGTCTTACGCATTGCAGATGCTAATTTTCGTTCTTCTGCCGTCAATAGCCCTTTGCCGCGCCGTGCATCGTCTATTTTCCTAGCCAATTTATCACGCAGAGCCGTTTCTTGAGCAGTTAATGGCATTTCATTGCGCATTTTCCACTGCAACTGCTCCATGCTCTCTTTGTGCGCTTTTTCTCGTGATTTCCTTTCTGTCTCTCGCACGCCTTCGCGATGCTGTGCCTCTTTGACCTTACCGGCTATATCGTTTTTTTCTATTTGCTCTCTTTGCTTTGCGCGGTCTTCGGCCTCTTTGACCAAACCAGATATTCGTTGTGATTCTCTTTCTTTTCGATCTTTTGCTTCATCTTGACGCACTTTGTCTCTGTATTTTGCTTCGGCTATCAATCCCCCAATACGCCGTCGTTCGTCTTCCCGTTCCATGCGCTCGTTGAACTTGGCTTCAGCCAATAAGCCTGCCGTGGTCCTTTGCTGCTCCTGTTTTCTCGCGTTCGCGTTATATTTTGCTTCCGCTGCAAGGCCATTGATGGAGTCTTGCTGTTCTTTTTTTCTTATGCTTGCACGATGCCTTGCTTCTCTGGCAAGCGATCCAGTGTTCTCGTTTTCAATCCTCTTAAATTCTTTTCCTCTCCATTCCCACTCTCTATTTTGTTCCGCTCCCAGTTTCTCCTGTGCTGCTCTTCTTTGGCGATCTATTTCTATCTCATTGTCTTTTGCTTTTGCCATTTTCTCGCCAAGGGCATATTGCGCTCGTTCGCGTTTCGCAATGTCATCTGCCATCGACTGGCCAAGCTTCACTTGCTCGTCATGCAGCTTCTGGTGGAGATTTATACGATCCTGAAGGGCCCTGTTGCCCCTCTTCATCACCCCTTCAAGTTCTCGCATCTCATCGGTTACTTCTGCTTGCCGACGGTCTTGTGTTTTTCTTTCCCTTCCCCACCACTCTTGCTGGCCTTTAGTTCCATCAACCCCTCTTCCTCCCGGCTCGAACTCTTTCGCCACTCTTTTCTGTTCGCGAAGGACATCCTTGTAATCGTCCTTTAACCCACCCAATCGTTTTGCCACCATGCGCAATTGCTGCTCAAGCACTTTGGCATCACTGGGGTCAAGAACAGCACCGGCTAATCCACCTTCGGTTTTCTTGGAAAACTGATCGATGGCTTTATCCAAGTCGGAAACCTTTTCCGCTGCCTTATCCAGTGACTGCGTAACATTGGAATTGACTGGACCCACTTTATTCATCGCGCCAGACACTTTGTCCAATTGAGTGGCCAAGCGATCCAGATTGGCTATCGCGGTTTGCGCTGCAACTACTATTCTAATTTCATCGGCCATAGGACTATGAACTCACCGTATTGGATTTCTTTTGTAGTCGTTCCGTCTCGTATCGTTCATACGCGTTCTTAGCCGCCGTAACGATATCGAAGGCTTCCAGTGTGTCTTGTAATGTCATATAAAAGCCAAGCACTTCATTCCTTACGCTATCATCTGAAATATTGACGGTGTATTCAGCGCAGCTGGCCTGTGCCCCGATGAGTGATGCGCATATTGGGTCACTGAATGCAGTCGGGCAGACTTCGCCAAAGTAGGAGGACAATATCTGGTAGGCCGAATAGTGGGGGAGAGCTTCTGATAAGTCCCATAAGACTTCCAAAAAGCCCTCCCTGTCGAGATACCGTACTTCGCCTTGCAGATGCCCCAGTTCATCCGAGAGGGGCACTCGGTCTTCTGTAAAGCGAGGGATGTTAAAGAAGTCGCCTTGCCTGTGTCCTTTTTCGCCGTCGGGAAAAGAGGCGTATAGAAAACAGGTGCGCCTCTTATAAAGCTTGCTGAAGATGCACACATCACAGCTGTAATCCCTCATTAATTCAGCCTTATTAGACTTCCATAAGGCAAACCACGTTAGTAGTTCTAGCTTTTTTTTCCACCCCGCTCCAGCTTGACGGGATTGTTCACTGCATCGAAGAGTTCTTGTAGCGCTTGAGAGGGGATGTCGCGCACGATATCCGCTTTCAGGTTGGCGTCTTCGATGAGTGTGACGAATCCATTATCGTCGCACGGAAGGTTGGGGTGAGAACCCCTATACTCTTCGGAAAAACAGTAGTTCTCCACCTTGATGCACACCGCTTGAAACTCTTCGATGTCGGCTACTGAAAGCAGTCGGTCATCATACTCACGAGCCCCGCCTCGACCTTCCGAAGCGGCACGAGCATAACGCCGAATGCTCTCATTGGCCATTTGGTTGTTCTTGGGTATTAGATGGAAGATCGTCTGCTCTTCCGTGGCTAAATCCCGATCCGACTCGCACACATAAGCAATGGGTTGCTTTGATACGCCTCGCATGTATTCTCTCTCCCGTTAAAAGTGATTACTCGTCCGTCTTTTTGGACGCTTTAGCACTGCTGCCGACATTCACATCAGAAGCACTGATTTCTTTCCAATTTGGATTGTCGGTTATCTGCGTTACGGGGCCCTCAAGTTCGACGGTTGTTCCCGCATCTTTATCTACCTTGGTAATGCCATCATTTGCATCGATGATGACATGAAGCTTCTTAGGATCTTTAGATCCATATGCATAGTATTTCATGCTCATCTCCTCTAATACGCCACAGCTTGACTGGCAAAGCCGAACAGATTAGCCGCCGCATCATTTTTCGTATCAATAGATACCGCTGCAGTGGTCAGTGTAGTGTTGGTCGCCATGTGATTTAAGCAACGGAACGACAGCGTCTGTGTCGCTTCGGAATCGCCGCCAACCGACACATCGGTCAAAACGCAATTGAGTCGAATGTGTAGGTCGCGTGCTGCTGCCACCGCCGTTGATGCAGACACGGTCGAACCATCGGCAATGCCCGGTGCAGCAGCCGCCCAGAGCAAGTGGATCTGTATTGGGTCTGTAGTGCCAGAAGGCGTTGAACTAGAGGCACCGATCTGCGCTAACAGCTTCTGTACCACATCACCAGTCAACGCTGTACCGCGACCCGAATAGGGAATGGTGATAGACCCTTCCCATGACTGCGGCCCTGTCAGCACACTCTGTGGGGTAGGCTGATTGTAGAAGGTGTAGCCCGTCTCAGCAGAGCCCGACAGGCTGAATGCATCTACTGGAACATGTTTAAGATCGGTAGATCCCGGACCCTGACTGATCAACACTTTACAATCCTGAAGGGTGTAGTTGCGCCCACCATCTAATGTGAAGTCAGCTGCGCCGGTATCAGCGCAAGTGCTGGCATTGATATTGGTAGCCAGCAAGCGTCCAGTGAAATCCATCGAACAGGTCAACGGCGTCGAACGGTCAGCCGAAAGCGAAAAGCTACTGGCAACACAATCTGACAAGAGACGACTGTCAGCCGCAGATGCCGACATCTTACGTAGGATACTGCCCACATACAGCGGATCGGAGGAACTGGTCGTAGCCACCGTCTTTAATTGCTTATGTGCCGCATTTTCACCCGCGCCTTCTTGAAAGAAGATTGCACCCGCCTGCATTAGCGCCTGCGAGTTAACCAAAAACTCACCGGAAAAGGTCGGCGTAATGCCACCGCGAAAGATATTCGATGCATCTGCGCCTGACCCCGCAGCCCCCTGAACACGCCCTACGGTCATACCGTCTGCCAATGGCGCTTCAATAATTTCCACGCCTGCGCCGAAATCGGGATTGCCCGTAAAGGGAATTCCGAAAATCACAGCAGCGTTACTAGTCGGCATACCGATAGTTTGGCCCTTGGCTACAGCGGCAGTCAGGGTTCCACTTGCGCCCCCGCCACCCCTTGCTGCTTTAAAATGCCAGTCACCGCCATATTCTGCGTTTGAGGAGGTATTTTGCGTCGGAACACCCGCATCGGTGTGAGAAACGGCATCCGTCGCGCTGCCGGTCGTAGATTGATCTGACCAGTCCAACGGACCGCGCCGAATTGAGATCGCGTACTGATCGTCCCATAAAGAATGAATAGCCATGATGTTCTCCTTACATCGTTGCGGCTATATGTTATGCCGCGTTGTGGTTAATACGTCGAAGGTTGTTTGATACAAAAGCTCGTTGCTCTCCAACCGCTGCCCGTAGTTGATAGACGTCAGTGCGCTGTTATGACATTTGCCATCCCAATTGGCTTCAGAGGTCAATGCTACTTTGATCACTTCCGCTGCATCTAGATGAGTCAGCAGGGTAGAGTCGGCAGCACTGGCTACTTTGGAATAGAGATTAACGTCAAATGACATTTCAGGATGATCGCGTCCCGAAGCGCGACTAGCCTGCTCGTGGCCTGTCAGCTGACAGGTTACAGACGGCAGAAGACGTGCCCAACCAGTATCCCATTCTTCTCTGAATACGGCTCGTATCTTATTGGATGCTGTTGGCACGAGGTCGTTGAGCTTGGTGTAAATCTTATCGAGCACCTCCTTGGACGTGGGATTATTCTCAATCGTGGGAGCCGTGGTCCGAGAAAGGGTCTCCTCACTGGTACAGGTAACCGAAAACACCGCACCGCCTCGACTCTCATCGATGGTGATTGGCGTAAATTCAACGGCAATCACAGTGGGGTCACCGTCGCTATCCGGTATGGTTTGATTGTCTCTTAGTGTTTCCATTGCCACATCGGCATACTTCTGCACATTGAACACATCGTCCGGTCGATGAATCTGACCGAACACAAACACGCTGACCGTGCGCTCTATGCGCACTAAGCCACTGCTACTCAACGAAGGCAAAAGCTCTCTGTCGGGGATCAGCGTGATTAGCGGAAACTGATTGTTCTGCGGAAGGATACCGCGCTTTACTTGGCGTATGCCCTCCAAGGCCAACCCCGACCCCGTCTTACTGGACAACAGGGTCTTTATGTTACTGACCAGATCTTTCATTGTTGTTTGATAGTCGGCCATTAGCGTCGGCCCTTGCGCTTGTTCAAATGGCGCTGCATTGCTCCGATGGATGCCACGCCCGTAGCGAACTCAAACACGCCTGTTTCCGACATGCGCTTCTTGGTAAGCTCATCGATCCAAGCGATGGGGTTGGTTTTAGAAGCGACAATGCCTTCTGCCCTCCCATTCTTGGCTATGGCTTTATTCATCCATGTGCTAAATGGCTTTTTCTGCGGCCTGTTATAGGATTTGACAGCTGGAGCAGTCGCTTTAATGGCTTTACTCTTAGACGCGTACGTCGTTTTGAAGTATGTCCCTTTTTTGGGCTGTCCCGGCCAGTAATACTCGGCTCGCTCTCTGTCATCGATTGCAGCAAGTGCCACCAATACATCACCGATCAATGTCATGTCGGCTTGCTTGAGATAAAAGAACTCGCGTCCCGGCAAAATGACTCCATCCGATACCGACCTATTGTGGAGCTTAAACTTCTTTTGCATGTCCTTGCCAAACGATTTTGGCACGATGGAGATCTGCTTGTTTCTAAGATCAATAGCGATTGGCGACGATTTCTGATTGAAGGGGTTGGGCGTGCCCGTTGATCCCGACGCCATGGCACTGGTTGCCGTTCGATTAAAGGGCATCGCAACGCTTTGATAGAGCGCACCCGTATCTACGAGAGGTAAAAATTCATTTGCCGCGATGTCTGTTCTCATTTGACGGCCATGCGATACCCCTTCTCGCCGACCACCCCAGCCCCAATCTGTAGTTTGCTTGATGCCTTTGCGCTCGTCTATCGATTGGCGCTTCGCTAATGCGCCCGACACACTGTCCCGCACCGAACGACGCCTCGTGCCCGTCACCTCGCCTTCGGCATCCCTTGTTGGAAACTGTCGCCTGCGCGGGGCTCCTTTTTCAATGGACTCTACGCGATTAAAGCGCCCTTTTTTGTCGCGACCAAGATCGACCTTTAGCTTGCCTCCCGACCTGAAATTGCCACCACCCGCTTGACTTCGGTAATTCTTGATTTCAATGGTCGATGATGCCAACGGGGGCCAGCTTGTGCCGGACTTATCTTCCATTCTTGCGAAATTGTCCGCTACGCACGCCGCTGCGAAGGTCTCAAGGCTTGATTGAGCACGACGCAAACGCGGATGCTGCAACTCCTTTTTGATTTTCTTAAACTCACTGGCTGCACGGAGAAAGGGGTTATTGCGCGGCTTACGAACATTGATCAGCCCACCATTTTCATTAAAAAGAGCCAGTGATAGCGGCATTACGACACCCACACAGGGCCAATAAAAAAGCCCAAGAGCGCACCGCCGCCGACTGTAGAATCGGACCAAGGTGTCATTTCATTGTCGGTATACTTACTCACGTCCCGTCCCATTATATCTACGGTATACGCCACACCCTCTGGTGAAATGTCTCGTTCGCTGAAGGTGTCTAATTGCATACCATCGTCTTCGTAGGGACGTGTGAGTCGGGCCAATATGGCTTCGGCATCACCAGTGAATGACAATCCCTTTGCCGACACCTCATCGCCGCCTTCAAATACAGACCGAAGCAGTAGGCCTGCGGCCAGCATCGCAGACACGGTCACTATGAGCGGCTTAGCCCTGTAGGTAGCCACCATGACTTGGTCGTTGGCTGAAGACGTGCCCGACCAGTTTGCCGATGGAATCGTTATATAGCCGTTGGTCGAGGTGAAATTGCTGTTTCTATTACCCGACCCTTGCGATCCCGACGCCGTCCCTGACACCGAGAACGCCGTG
>Ga0208299_1001381_pt1 | contig 18313 bp, 35 predicted proteins | sample 15_taG_FD_184089 | JGI IMG/M metagenome (GOLD analysis project Ga0208299, IMG submission 184089) | Marine viral communities from the Subarctic Pacific Ocean - 15_ETSP_OMZ_AT15312 metaG (SPAdes) (version 2) | ecosystem: Environmental > Aquatic > Marine > Oceanic | place: Pacific Ocean | collected...
GATAACAAGGTTAAAGCTGTGGTATTTCCAAAAGCCCCACCAATTAACTATGATACTGCTAGTTTAACATTAGCACAACTCAAAAGAGATGAAAAAGTATGTGAAAATGTTATAACACAGATAGCAAAAGAGTTAGATGATGGTAAGAAGGGCTTGGTCAAAGATGTTATTGACAGACAGTTTGAGTTCTTGAAATGCATTATAAAGGAAAATTATAAGAGAGGTGAGACCGATTGAACGAGGCAGAATTAAGTCAAATATGTTCAACGGCTGATAAACATATATTCTCTTGTGGTTGTCCATATCTTGCACTAGCAGAAGAACTTGGATATATATCAATGTATGTGGCAACACATAACGCAGATAAAGGTCTATCTAACTTTGGTAGACTTAGTGTAAGGAAGATGATACAAACTGCAGGATTCTCAACAGAATATGCCCAATTTATATATGAAAAACTAGAAGATGGTTGGACATTAGAGAAAATCGGAGACCATATTGGGCAATACAAAGCACAAGAATGGAATGACCATCGCACAGCAATGATGAGGGAGGATTGGTAAAATGGCAGACATAACCACTCCTTCCATATGGTTGGCAGTAGGTATTATTGGTATTGTAGCATTTTGGTACATAATATCAAAAGCAGGTTCAAGCGTACATATTGAGGAGGAATCATTATAATGATACTTGATATGTGGTTGGAATTATATTCTTATCATTCCAAAGATAAGAATAGGAATATGAAAGGATTTGACCCTTCAGAATATAAGAAACAGCAAGAATTAAAAAAGAAGGAGAAATCGAAATGAGCATGAATTTATGTCAAGCAGTAGATTGCAAGTGTATACATGATCATATATGTAAATGTATAGTTATTGTAGATGGAAAAGAAATCATAACAAAAGTTCGTTTCTGTCGTGAACACTTTCTCATGCAGAAAGCAATAGATTATCATAGGGAGGAATCGAAATGACCGAGTACATTTATATTATCCAAGCACTTATACTATACGTGAGGTGTAGATTAACTTGACTGATATAATATGTGATATTGATGGAACTCTTATGAATGTAGAGGCACGAAGAAAACTAGCAGTCTCACAGAAAAGAGATAGTGACAAGGTAATGAATTGGGACGTATTCTTAGACCCCCAAAACATGTTTATGCTTGATGAACAACAACTTGATGTAGTAATGGTAATAAAAGCACTGTGTAATGTTTACAACAATATAATATTCACAAGTGCAAGGAATGAAAGACATCGTGATGTTACATTGAAACAAATACAAGGTTGTCTTGGTAATTCTATTGAGAATGGAAAAGAAATATATCTATTCTTACGAGCTGATGATGATTTTAGACCAGATGATATAGTAAAGAAAGAATTACTAGAGGACATTAAACAACAAGGTCTTAACCCAACTCTAGCATTTGATGATAGAGACCAAGTGGTTAAGATGTGGCGTGGACTTGGCATAGAATGTTTCCAAGTAAGAGAGGGTGATTTCTAATGACTGAAAAGTTATGCCCTAATTGTGAGGGTCAAGAATGTGTGAAAAACATGGACTTATGTGAAGGTTGTGAACGATGTAAAACCTGTTGGGGTACAGGCATAGTAGAATATCAAATAGCAGTGGACGACTTTGATGAAAGAGGTTGCCCAGACTGTTATGACTTTGGAGCTGACAGATATGAAGACTGATGATTTCAATAGAGAAGATGAGATAGCTGACTTTAGAGAGTTCAATGCTAATTCTGACATGCTTACACATGAAAAGACGTGTCAATACATAAGCTTTGAAGATGATGTGGTTAAGTGTTTGCCTTGGCATATGTTTAAACATAGAACAAAATTCTTTTGGAGTGTTAAAGATGAATAATGAATCATCATGGTTAAATGACTATGAAAACATACATACACTTGCTAGGTTTCTAGCAAATGAGAAGGGTTATAGTATGGATAGTCTTCTACACTTTCTTGAAAAACCATGGCATTACACAAATGAATATAAAGAGATGGTTGAATGGAGGAAAACTCAATGAGTGTATCTTTTGAATCGAACTATTATAGGATTGAAACATCAAAACCAATGTCAAAACTAATGAATATGTGTAACAGAGTGAGTTTCGACTATGATCTCTGCACACTTTTGACTAAGAATAATATAACGGCGTTTAATGAAAAGCTAAAGACTTATAAGACATGTTCACGTAATAGTAGTATGAAAACAATAAATGAAGACAAACAAAAATGTGAAAGTTGCGACTGTGAAGTAGATAACTATGTAGAAAATACAGAGTTTTGTCAAGAATGTTTTATTGAACATGGCATATCTTGTGCAGAAGCATGGAGTGATTTAGATTGAACGACGAAGAAAGACGATACGAACTAACCAAAGTCGCCAAACTAATATCAGATGAGGAATTCTCTCGCAAGAGTACTTCAACTGAACGTAAGAAACATTACGCAGAATTGGTACGTAATCCAAAATTTTTGGAATACATAAAGTCAATGACACAAACTGAAGAGCCACTGAAACAACAACAAAAAATATTCAAGGTGCCAACAGCAGACATTGATTTTGACAACTACTTACCAATCAAGTGGGGTGTTGAATATGTAGAGTTAGATGATGAAGCTAGAGAACTAGAAGAATGTATTCTAAATGGAATACCATATCTGGTTGAAGGTGACAAAGGACTAGGTAAAACACAAGTTGTGAATAATATTTGTGTTAAACATAATGTCCCATTAGTAGCATTGAATTGCTCTGATGGCACTAAGATAGGTGATTTAATTGGAAGACCACAAATAAATGAGTTTGGTAGTTACTTCCAACTAGGTGCATTACCTACTGCAATTGAAGTGACAAATCATTTCAAAAAGTGTGTATTATACATGGACGAATTTAATGCACTAGCACATGAAATGCAAAAGGCAACCAATTCTGTTACAGATGGTAGACAATCTATAGTTGCAAACGGTAAGATATACAGGCTCAATGAGGGCTGTAAACTATCTGTTATTGCAACAATGAATCCAAGTACGTATTCAGGTGTGAATACATTGACAGAAGATTCAAGAAGTAGATTCATTGGAAGAACATGGGATTACCCAACCACAGATCAACTATTAAAAATTGTGGATTGGTCTAATATCCCAGTCGAAACAGTTGTCGAACCAATGCTAACACTATCTCAAAACGTTCATAACTTGAGAGCAAACTCAGATGTAGATTACTCACTAAGTCCACGAGACTTGGTACAGTTTGCTGATTGTTATAGAATGTGGGATAAAACTACATTAGGAAAAGCATTGAAGCGTAGCTTAAACAATACAGTAGTGTGTAAGTTTAGTGACCAAACACAACGAGAGTTGGTCAAGAAACAAATCAAAGAAATATTTGGAGTGGACGTATAATGTCCACAACATCACCCCTTTTTAACTCTGCTGAGTTTTGGGATAACAATAGAAGATGTGAATGTGGATTTATTAGATGGGACTGTGGTGATTGTAAAGATACATTAATTGTAACACAGACATATGGAGAAGACAGTAGTGAATATCAAATAGAATCTGCTTGTGAAAAATGTGACCCAGATATGAGGGCTGCAGGAGATAGTCCATACGATTGGCACTCATGTGGAGGTTCATGGTAATGAGACGAACCAAACCAACTGAAATGTCAGATGTTATATTAACACAGAAGGATTTAGTACCAGAGAAAGATTATGATTTGAAAAAAGCTGGTATTATTTCACAGATAGTAAACAAAAGAATAAGGATAGTTTATCAAGCTGGTGCTAACTGTGTAGTTGAGGGTAAAGACAAAGGAGAACCAACATATATTATCAACAAAGCTAGCCCAAAGATTAAAGGAATTAGTGGTAATGTTGCAATAAACCATGAGCTTGCTCACATATTATTTTATTCATTTGACCCAAGAGCTATTAAAACTATAGACACATGGTCAAAGGAATGGACAAGTAAAGATATGGCATACAGAACATATTTTGAAGCTTACAATATAATTGAAGACCAACGTATAGAATCTATGTGGGGAAAAATATATCTTGGTAATAAAATAGAGTTTGAGCATTGTCGCAAGACTTTGGGTAAACCTCTAACCTTTAGTGATAGCCCATCTGGTGTTCTTTTAGCTGAAAGATTCTTTAGACAAGACTTGATTAAAGGTAAGTATGCAAACGTTGCCACATTATTACATGATGTAGAGGGTAAAGAGTTAAGAGCCACAATGATTGTTCTTAACACAATAAAACCATACTTGGACGAAATAATTAAAAAAACTGAAAAACAGCATGATGATTACAAGGAAGTAAGGAAGGTGTATAAACAATCTCATGAAAAAACTAGCGCTTTAAGAAACGAAAGAACAACCGACCCATACAAAATACAAAAATCTATGGAAGAAGAAACGGAATTAAATAAAGAATGCTCTGATCTTCTAAGGAAAATTCATAAGAATGATACTAAGTATAAAGAAATATCAGGCGACCAACACAGAAATCAGGAAATGAAAAACAGCTCATGGAAAGAACACTTTATAAAAGAATATAGTGATGATGAGTTATCAACCGACGGTCTTGATAAATTAGAAGAAGAAGCAAAACAAAAGTTAGAAACTGTGAAAGATCAACTAGCTGGTAATGGTGAGGGTTCATTAAGAGTAGCCAAGAAAACTGTCTACAAACCAATTGACAGAAAATCTAAATCACCAATAACTATTGATGATAAGTGGATAAAACAAATAAGAAAAATACTTAGAATGTTCAAAGAAAAAGAGACACAGGTAATTTCTTCTGAAGGACATGATTTAGATATTGGGGCTTATATTAATATGAAGGCACAGGGATATGGTGAATGTCTTGTTGAAGATACACGCAAGGACGGTCTTAGTATATGTTTAAGTGTTGATGGTTCTGGTAGTATGAGAAACTACAACCGAAACACAGTAGTACAACAGATTTGTGGAACAATATTCAAAGCAATTGAAGATTCTTCAAACATAGATTTGAAATGTATCACATGGACTTCTGATCGTGTAGGTGATGTTCAATTAAAACAGTATGAAACATTTGAAGATTTACAACACTTGGATTCCCAACCACTAGGATATACACCAACTCATTTGGGTATAACTGTTGGGTCAGATGTGTTATCAAAAATGAAAGGTAAACGAAAACTTATGATTGTTATCACAGATGGCAACCCACTCTATAATATTAATGGAAGAAGGGTGGCAACTGATGTTATATTGAAGCAGACAATTAAAGCTTGGAAGATGGCTTTGAAGAAAACACCAAACATGATGATAATTGGTGTTGGTTGGAGTCACGCATATCTTCAACAGATATTCAAAGACAAGTTTATAAGTTGTGCAACTATAGAAGATGTAGAGAAATTCATGATGAAAACTATTAAAAAAGAAATCATAGGAGTTATGTCAAGATGAAGAAAGGTTTTGAAGGTTTTGAACCAGACATGAAAGATGTTGATATACGAAAAAAACTAAACAAGGAAGAACATCAATACTTACAAGTATTATTACAATACTTGGCACGAGACCTTAGTGAAAAGACATTGGAAAACTGTTGTTTGCCAGCTTCTCTTGAACTAGAAGAGTTTATGGCTTATGTTGCAGAAGATAATGGATTGAGTGCCGAAGAACTTTGTGATACTGTAAAGACAGCATTGTTTGGTTTACTTAGAAAATATACAATAATAAACTTGGCTGTTAGTAAACAAGCCTTCCAACACGAGATGAAATAAAATGATAGAAAATGTGACTAGCTATGGTAGTCGAGGGAAAAATATCCATACACCCAAATACCCCTCATTCTTTAAACCAATGGAGAAAATAAAATGACTAGAATAATTCCAGTTAACGACGTAGGCGTCATAGGAGGTGATATGTTGAAATCGAATGAACAGTTAGAAATCCGTATAAAGAAAAAGATGTGTAGTAAGCTAAAGCTTATGCAATACATGTGGATAAAACCACACCGAATGTCTGATGAAGAGATAGACAGTATGCGTGATAGACAACTCATAACAACTTACAAAGCAAGTGAAATACTATGGTCAAACTATGACCACAAACCAAAAGCACCAGACCTTTGTACAAAATGTGGACTTGAAACAAGTACATGGGAGTACCAAGACCAAGACGGTAAATGGTGTAACGACATGTGTAAGGAGTGTAAAGAAGATGAATGATAGAGAGAAGATGATTCTTCATCTTTCATCTAACATTAATCATGTAGAACCTCGTGAATTTACAGAACTACTACTTCATATTAGAAAACATAGATGTAGAAAATTAGAAATTGACGACGTGAGAAAATTAGTAGAGGAAATAAAAGAAGAATTAATATTAGGAAAAGCCATGTGGGAAGAACTATGAACCTACTGACACCAGCAGATGTACAGTATATACAAAATATTGTACTGCGAAAAGACTCCAATAAAAAACATACAAGATTTCATTTATTTTGGGCTAGATTAGAGCAAGTAGGAACAGATAGGGGAAGAGCAATGGAATATTATAATAATAATAGAGAAAAAATTGACGCATACCAAAAAGAATACAGATCAAGACCAGAAGTCAAAGCAAGGGAAAGAAAACGACGAAGAGATTTACGCAACGCCAAAAATTTCAGGCGAATCCTCCCTGTACTTGTACACTGATTTGTACACTGTACATTGGTCAAACAACAAACATAACTAAAACACAATAACAAGGCTTATATTAGGTGACTTACTATACTATACTATGTTCTGTTACATATGCTTATCAGAAAAAGTCTCTACTAAGGTAGATAAACTTGAACTTTGTAAGGAATGTACAGATAAAATAAAGGAGTATTATGACAAAACAGAAATTCAGAAATTGTAATATATGTGATTTTCGATACGAATCTGGCTTTTTTGGTGCAGGAATTAAATATTGTTCTGCTGTGTGTGCAAAAGAAGCACGAAGGCGAAAACATGTTAGTAAATATGTTAGAAAAAAGAGAGATTGTGTGATATGTGGCAGGGATATAGCTACAGTTGGACTAAAAAGTCATGCAAATAAATACTGTTCAAATAGATGTATGGTTATTGCACAACATATAAAGTTGGGAACCAAATTTATTGAAATAAGAATACCTATTTCTGATTTGAAAACATTGTTCTCAACTACACCAAGTCGTATTTAGCCCACTGTAAACAATAAATAAGACGTTCTTCTTGTTCCTCATCCATGTCATCTGCTTCACCTGCTTCGGAAAAACAATGGTGGTATGTCTCATGATTTATGGTCTTAAATATATCATCTAGGCTTTCATGCATTCCCAAATAAACTAATGCCCTTTTTGTTTCAGCATAGTAAATTCCTCTATTATCATCTTTCCTAGCCCTAAAGTCCAATTTTAAGTTAGCCATACCTTATTTTAGAAACACTTAATATATGTGTATTGCGATTAATATTATGGGATTCTTCGATTGGTATGAAAGACATATAACAGAAAGTCTAGGAATAACAGCCTTTATTTTGTACTTACAAATACCACACACGATTTCAGCAGCAGAGTGCTTTTTTGATGGAAATGTAGGCTTGTTTGGATATCATCCTATAACCGATTTTTTGCTCTATGGTGTTGATTTATTGGAATGTATTCCAATCATAACTGTGACTTTGGCTATAATCTCAAAGGTTAGGCACCACACCTTCCGACCTAAGAGCCAATAAAATCTCTTCTCGGCTATCGCTATCTACCTGCTCTTTCATTAGACTTTTACATTCATAATGAAACAAGTCCACAACCACACAATCATTCCACTCTAATGTTGCCTTTTGAATAACATCTCGTGTAGCAGTTATATTGCCTACATGATGATGGTCTTGAACTCTAACTACAATAATTGGGTTCTCATAAATAACCAAATCTAGTGTTTCTTTCCTTTGAATTTCCCCCAAGTCGTCAACCCAATCTTGACCTAATAAAGATGTTAGTTTTACCTGCCTTTTTATCTCTACATCTGGGTAAATCTCTTTAAGTATCTCAAAGGCACTATCCTCACCAACTCCAATGAAATTACCGTCTTTATCCTTGTGCATAATAATCCCTTTTATATACTGTCCATTTTCCATTTTTACCTTTCACATTGATTGAAATTGCAATGATATTTTTGTGCGTATTTACGAATGATTTAATTGGTGCTTCTTTTGCCCATGCATTAGTTTTTATTTGAATCATGATTATATTCTCATCCTTATCAAAGCAAATACCATCGAAAAGATTCCATAAGTCTAAAGCCCTGTACCATTCCCCTACAGTATAAACCAAGTCTGCACGTTTTGTGTGTGGTTTTAACCATATTTCATCATATCCATTTTTTAACAACCATAAAACTGCCTTTCTATTTGAAGCTCTCATTCGTTGCCTGTTATTCATGTTAATATACTCATTAAGTGATTATTAAAGGTGGGCATCAATGCGAGACAACAAAATCTCTGCTCGGCTTTCAACATATGACCGAAGTCTAGCCCCCCTATTCTTCTACATTATCTATACCTTTCTCATTTAAACAGTATGAAGCGTCTTTCATTGCATGTTCTGGGCTGTCTACCATTCTTGCAAGTCGTTTCTTTCCCTGTTTTTTGAAATAAACTCTATAAGTACTAGCATGACCAACAATATTACCACCTATTGGTTTTATTGGATCACCAAACATAACTGCTGGGTCAGATTGAACCTGATTAGTAAAAACCACAGTACATCTGAAATAATAAGAAATGTTTTTGATATGTGTCATTAACCTTGCAATTTGATTTTGTCTCTCAGCAAGTGTTCCTCTACCTAGATATTCTTCCCTAAATTGACCTATTGCACCATCTAAAACGAGTATTCTTGGCTTGTTTTCCCACATAATTTCTGATAATGAGTTAACGGTTCCCATAAGTTGCTCTGAGTTTGGTGTATAAAAATACTTCATATTATCTAATTTAACATCTGCTTCCTCATCAGTTAATAATTCTCTTGCTGTTAATATTTCTTTAAGTCGTGTTGGTCTAAAAGTATCTTCACAGTCAATCCAAATAACTTTCTCATCTTTTGCTAAAGCTTCTGCTGTTAATGATAAACAAAACTGTGTCTTACCTGAACCAAATTCACCATATACCTCATAAACAGCTTCTGGTATAACACCACCCCCAAACAAATCATCTACTTCAGTACATTTAGTTGCCAAACGTGGATAATTTTGTTGGTATGCTAATAATTCTGATACAGTCATATCAGACTTTCTAATTAAATCTTTTTGTTCTAACATTTTCTGACATTGAAAAACCCAATTATTAGCCTTTGGTTTGTCTACACCTGTTATCTCTTGGATTTCTTTCCCACCACGAACACATATATCTATTATATTTTTTACACCAAATGATTCTAATTTCTTTTTAGTTACTGCACCAACACCTTCTAATTGGTCAACGGTTAAATCTATTTCTTCCTCTAATAATCCTACTTGTCTTTCAGGATTTTGTGAACAGTCATTTTCCATATCTTCTTTAGGTTCTTTGTCAATAAATACCTTGTCCTTTAGTTTTTTTGCCATACCCCATCTCCCTTCATTTTTATGTGACACATTGACTCCCACTTTGCAAATAAAACCTTTGCTGATGAGTCATCAAACATATCTGATTCTGCTAACTTAGAAATAAACTTTGAATATCTTACACATTTGTCACCATCTTCACACTCTGCCCACACTCTGTTTGCCAACTGATCTTTTGATTCTTTCTTTCCTATTAATAGTGATGTTTGACTAAAACCAGAATCCATTTCTAAACCCAATGCTCCAAACATTTTTTTGAGTAGTTCCTCTACTGCCAAAACATCAGATATTTCTACACTTGGTTTAAACAAAAGTTTTGCATGTGCTGTAGACATTCTTGCTAGTGCTTCTAATTGTCTAACACCAATAGCCAAAGAATCATTTTTTGTTGAAAGTGATCTCATATTACCATATATAGAAACAAGTTTTGATTTTGCTTCATCTGTCATCTCTGGTTCTAATTTTCTTATGTAATTTAAATATGCTGAAAGTGTTTCTGGTTTTAAAAATTCTTCTTTAGTAATATTCTTACCAGTAAAAGTGTCTAGTATGTATTTTGCCTTTCTATTATCTTCAGTTGCATTAACTGTATCTCTTAATAACCAAATCAAATCAAATCTTGATACAAGTGGTACTGGTATGTCAATATTATCTATTAAAGACATTGAGCCGTCGTACTTACCATATTTTGGGTTTGCTGCTGCAAGGATTGAAGTTCTTGCTTCTAATGTCATCCTAAAACCAGCTTTTGCTATTGATACTGTTTGTTGTTCCATTCCCTCATGCATTGAACTTCTATCATTGGTACTCATTTTATCAAATTCATCTATACAAGCATGTCCATTATCACAAAGTGGTAATACTCCAGCTTGTGCTACAAAGTTTCCACTCTCCATTTTTACCAATCCTATTGTTAATCCTGCTGCAGATGAACCTTTACCAGAAGTATACATTGATTTATTTGAAATTTTTGAACATTCTTTTAATAATTCAGATTTTGCTAAACTAGGGTCTCCTACCAATAATATGTTAATATCACCACGTTTAACATTTGAATAACCACCTGCTAACATCAAAAGTATCGAAAACTTGACATCTTCATATCCTATGATTAGTGGTGCAAAACTTGTAGTTATTTTAGAAAGAAAACCTTCTTTTTTTGATTCAGACACTAAGTGATCAATTTCGTCAGAAGTAAGCTTTGTTTTTGCCTTCTCTTCTAATGGCTCGGCTGATATTATTTCAATTAAAATTTCGTGTTCATTCTTTTTTGGATCAATTACTGACTTGTACATTCCTACAATTCTTTTTTTCTGACCAATATGGATTTTTCCTGACAAATCACCAACTGCCACACCTTTTATTATTATTGGGGAACTGTGATTTGCGTCATTAAGCATTTCTTGTAAATACATATATTGTAAGTTATCTGTAATTAAACCTGTTTTATTTATTTTTAATTTTTGTCGCTTACATCTGATATTGGCACATGTGGTATTTTCAATATCCCTATCAATGTCGGCTGTAATTGTTTCAGATTTGTAACAAAGAGGACAAGTTCCAACACATTTTTTTATAAAAGACTTCTCTTTTTCTACTGCTATAACTTCACATTCTACTGTTATTATTGCCTGTTCATGCTCTCGTGCATTTAAATTATGCATTTTTGTCACATCATTACTCACAAAATTAATTTTTAGGTTTCTAAATGTGTTGTTAACATCTATTGAGTTGCCATATTTGCTTTGAAGTGAGTTAAACACAGCCTCTCGTATTATGTCCTTAAACTCAGTCTTTTCCATAGTAAAATAGTCATAAATATTATCGTTCAAAACATTCAAAGTAAATGTACTATCTGGTCTCAAAGTATCTATAATGTCTGCATACTTTTTCTTCTGTAGTATGCCGTCTCCATTCTCATTAAAAAATACTTCAACCAAAGCTGAATGACTATACTCTTGCATTAAAACCCACACCTAGCGTCTATAATGTTTTGTATTTGTAATAATCTCTCTTGAATATCTTTGAATTTTTTATTGTCAGATGAATAAATGTATTCAATCCAATGTTCAATATCAGAATCAAGTAATGGTGTTTTTGGTGATGGGGTTTCAGTTACAAAGTCATCTAATTTAACTACACCTTTTTTATGAAGTTTAATGTATTCGTCAGCAGCAATTGCCAACATCAAGCTGAATGATATATGGTTGGGTCTTATTTTTTCTAACTCCTCATATACTTTCTTCGCTTGAGCGCTAATTGAAATTGACTTAACTCCTACATTAAACTGCATACTTTATAATAATAGTTGCATAATATAAATCTATCGAAAAAAAAATTAAGAGATAGTAAGTGGAATTGGTTCCGCTCTCACTACAGATTTTGGCATGGTTAGTGATGGTATTACATCTCTTTCCACGAAACTATTTATAAATCCCTGAACTTTGGTTGATTCAATTAATGCTTTCATTGTCTCTCCTTTACTGTTCTTCCATGAAATTTCAATAAACATAAGACCTTTAAACTAATACCAAATATAAACTTTCGTATCAAAGAAATATAAATAGATTTATAACTTGTAATATATTGGAGCATGATGACATCTACAAAATTCTACTTTGATTTTATTAATTGTCTTTAACTCTAAGGTAGCCTCTCTAACTCTTCGTGAACTAAGACCAGTTAACTTTACTAATTCTGTGTTCATCAAACCATCCTCTGCGTTGCATATGTGGTCATAAATAGTGTCATACCATCTTTTCCTTGGTTTGTTTTCTATCTGTTCTTGAATCTCTTCTTCGGAATCAGAATCAATAACATATTTTTTAGTCGTCAAAACTTAGAACCTTTGGTTTCACACCTATCTCTGCTATGAATTTATCTACCTTTATATTACCATTTTTATTAATATCAACCCAAACAGCACCGATGTCTGGAGTTGTTCCTGCTAACCCACCTCGTGTAAGGTGTGCATCTGGGAACTTCCAACATGGTGTAACTATACCATGTGTATTAGTAAACTCTACATGAACAAAATAATGAACATGACTTCTTACCATAAAGTCAGCCCTTCCAAGCTTTTCATGTTGGAAATGCATACCCTTCATCTCTCTTGCTAATGCGTTTGCTCTGTTTCCTTCTTGTCTTGAATAACCTATATGATGTGTGAAATTAAATATCTTACCATTAATCTTAACATAAGCAAAGTAATCAGTTTTACCATCTCCACCATATGTTTTATAATTAACAACATCTCTTAATTTTGAAGCCATTATTTCTTCAAGGTTTGTTGCGTCTATTTGATCGTGATAGTTAGAACCTCTTATTAATAATACATTTTTATATGGTATCATCTCAATTAATTTTTTTGCGTCATTCATTTGGTCGTCTAAATTAGTAGTCCATGATTGTTGACCTACCTGTTTTACATTAGCACCATCAATACACTCACCATTTATAACTAATAAATCTATTCCACCATCTTTTGTGGCGTCCTTTATCATATCCTTCCATGCTTTAAACAAAGCCTTCTGAAGTTTGTTTGGTAAATGATAACTATTATGATCAGATACGACTGGTTTTTCTGAACAGAGTGCAGTTATTGAACCAACATGTAAATCACTTATTATTAAAAGCCTAAATGGTCTTTCTTTCACTCCCCAATGTTTTACACTTGGAATCTTTTTTATCGTGTGTTTTATTTTTGCCATAGTATTATGATATATAATGCGTAATATAAAGCTTTCCTATTTGACGTAATCACTATAGTGTGGGTCACATGACCAATTAGTACTTATAACTTCATCTTTTGGGGTGAGCTTCATGTGCCAATCAAGTTCAGTTAATTGTTCTCCTTTAGGATGATACATTTTTACGTGGGTATCATATTCTTTTTCACCTCTGCATAACCCAAAGCTTGTGCCTGTACATAAACTACATAGTATGATTTTTTCTTTAGACCTTATTAATTTTTCAGGTGCTTTGTTACACCACTTACCGTCTGGTCTCCGATGGTCTTCTAGTTTCCACTTCTTTGTTAACTTATGAAAATCTTTATCCCAATCAAGGTCTCTCTTTCCACACTTGTTGCATTGTTTACTTGCCATAATCTGCGTTTCCGATATTACACATTTCTCTCGTGTTACATAGGTTCTCAATATCAACACCTATAAATTTTAGTTTACGCCACCTTGATAACTTGTATTCAAACTGTCTTACCCTACCTTCTGCTACCCTGTCATGTACTTCACAGCTAAAGAACTTTCTCATATCACCAGCCCTACCATGAAAGTCGTTGTATCTCATAGCAACTATTTTATCTGGGTAGTATATTTGGAGTATCATATGTGCTAACTCATGACAAATTACTGACATGTTTTGTAATAAAATTAAACTATTCTTACTGTCTGTTACATAACAAATAATGTTTCCTTTACCAGTAACCCCATGAGGTATGCTAAAGTCTAGTTCTTCTGCCCTACTATCGTTTGCATAGAATGATGTATCATAGTCGGTTGTTGGTTTGATTTCTATTGTCCATCTATCTTGTTTCATATACCTACCAAAGTCTGTAGGATAATAATGTTCATAAATATATTTTAGAATAAGTTTTTCATACAGTTTTCTATCTATGTTTTTGGTAGTAAATATTATCTTCATACTTTGTTATAATATACACCACATATAAACGTATCTAAAAAGAAAAAAAAGAATTACTGAGTTGGTTTTTTCTCAGTAGGATGGTATGCTGATAATGTTAGCATTGGTCTGCTTGATCCTTTGGCTGATTTTTCAACAACCCAAGCTGTTAACCCATCGCTAGCATCTTTTTCAATGCATCTTTTTAAGATGTCCAACCACCAATCACTTTGTGCCTGACCAACTATTGCTTTAGCAAAAGTATGTCTTATGCCTTCAGTGGTTTTTATCTCTGCAACATCAGCACCAACACTATCTACAAATTTTACTTTGAAAGATTGTATTGTTATTTCATCTCCTGCATGTAGTGGTTCTGACTCACTAAATGAGGATGAAACTTCGCTTGAATCTAAGACTTCGCTCACGTTCATGTACTACTTACGTTTCCTTCTAATATAAACCTTATCTTTTTCTGTAACCAGTGTGAAAAATCTACGGAATAGAAATGATCTAACCAATGAGATGAATGTGTAAACTGCACTAACAACTATTGCTGTGGTAATTATTTGGTTGGCAATATCATCAACAAAAAAAGGTAAGAAGTATAGGTTTAAAAGGAACCCTATGACAGCCCCACTACCAACATTCAATACGGTTTCCACTATAGAGTGTCGTTTTGATTGCAATTATTCACCTATTGTTTTTGTAAATCCGTACAGTATAACAGTTGGTCTATAATTTTAGAACGTATTTGTCCAAAAGTATGTGTGTTCACATCTAATTCTGGGTACATGTTCTTTGTTAAATGATGTGCAACAACTACATATTGCTGTAGTATTTCTGCAACTTGTTTAACACTATCCCCAACTTCTATATCTGGTATTCTAGTTACAATAACATCTGTGTTTTTGTTAAAGCTAAACGTACTGACCTTGCCACCCTGTTGGTTAAAACAGGATTCTTCTGAGCATATTGCCTTTGGATTTTTCTGATAGTAAAGGTCGTCGCCTACTACCCAGTCCTCTCCACAGAACTTACATGCTCCGTCATACTTGGCTTTTATCTTTGAACCCATATAATATGTATATAACTCGTATAATATAAATCTTTTTATTGATGTATGAGGGGATTAAGCATGGATAACGTTGAAAAAATAATGTGGATAGTATTGATAGTATCTTTAGTATGTTTCTTCTCTTTAAATAGTGCATTTGCAGACAGGTTTGAGGTTATAAGATTCATTCATAATGACAATCCAAATGTATGTATAATGGAGCCTGAGCCTGACCTGCAAGAAAGGTTTCATGAAGAAGTTTTAGATATAACATTAAACTCTGTATTAAATTGGCAGAATGAAATGAAACATATGACTGGTGGTAATTGGTATATGCCAATAGAGTATCACGTATATGAAGAACACTTTGACAAGTACCCAGAAGATTATAAACAGTGTAATATATTCATAGAATACAGACATCATAATACAGGTGAAGAAGGAACAAAAAATAAGAAGGCACTTGGTTTTACTGCATTTGATTTCTCAAAATCAAGCCATCAATATGCTTATGTTTTAACCTACACACACTCTCCAAAAGCAACCCCATCAATTAGTCTTTGTTTAGGATGTGATGATAACGATCAAAGTTTTAAGGTAGAGATGACCCAATTACCCCTACCTTCTGACACAATTCAGACCATAATAATGCATGAGTTCGGTCATGCTCTAGGCGTTGGACATTATATTGCTGACCAGAGAAGCCCTCTAAACATACCAAGTTTAATGTACCCATCATTAGACCCATTTGATAATAACATCTCATACGAAATTCAAGATATTGATAAAGAGATGCTAATAAAACTATATACTGAAGATGGATTTGGTGGGTTTCATGGAACTAAACCATATTATTTTGATGTAAATAAAAAAGGGTTGGATTAAAGTCCTAAGACTTCAACCATTATTCTGACCTGTTCTAGTGCTATACCATACCAACTCTCAGCAGTCTGTTTCCATTGATCTCGTTCTGCAGTCAATGAAGTTATCTGATTTGTGTATGGTGTAACATCTACTACCTGATTTTCTAAGTCAACAATCTCATTTTGTAGTGAGACTATTTGGCTATCCTTTTGAACCAACTGGGACTGTAATGTTCCAATAGTTTCAAGGGCATTAGTCAAGTCTAGTGTTACCTCTGCTAGATTTGTCTGTAATACTGATTCATTTATTGTGCCTGTGTATTCTGGTGCTGAATCTATGTCCTCTGTTTCCACATCATATGTGGTTGAGGTAGATTGACCATTTACAGTCACAACGATTGGAGTAAATTCAGGGAAATATCTATCATAAAAGGTTTGACTTTCTGATAGTTCATATGACCTTGTTGGGTCACTTCCATCAATAATCCAACAGCTCATCTCAGTGTATGGCTGTGCGAATGGATCACTTATACAGTGTGGTTCTAAACTATCCCATGCTACATGGGTGTTAGAGAATTTAACAACGTCCCCACTATTAATGGTTAGTGTTGTCTGACTAAAACCACTGTCAGAAACTTGTATTTCATGTGTCTCTGCAAATGCTTGTGGTATTGCTATCAAAGCACATGCAAATAACACTGAACAAATTACTATGTTTTTTGACATGTTAGTTATACCATAACCTGTCATATAAATGTATCTTTTTTTTTTAATCAAAAGACTTATATTATTCAAGTTAACGTAACGTATGGTTCAAAGAAAGATTGGTAACTCACATACAACAATTTGTATAACGTGGGAAGACAAAGAATTGTTTAGAAAATTTGCCAAGCTAGTAAAGAAAACAAAGAATGGTAATATGTATGAAAGTGATGCTGCCGTATTTAAAAGAATGTTAAGTACATTTGTAAGTAATACTGAAGCTGATACAGAATCACACCCAACATATCCTAGAAAAACTTAGGATTATTTTTTATCTTTTCTATAACTTTTTCGACACAAGTCAGAACAATATATTTTTTGTCTACCTTTGTATCTAAATGGTAAAGAATCTCCACAGTTTATACATTTCTTAGGTTCATCTTTCCTCATAATACCTATTTATAAATCTAATATTTAAACGTTGCGATTAGGGTTTGTGAACATGTGTGTCAGTTAATACTTTTTGGTCGCCCTTCTTGTTTCCTAGTGCCTTTGGGTCAGCATATTTACCCTGTGTTAACCCCTTTACACCCTGTGTTACTGGTTTGATTACTTGTCCCTGAAGGTCTATTTTTACTTTACGAACATCTGCTATAAGTTTGTGTAATGCTTGACTGGTACTCTGATTTATTGGTTGTGGTGTCCATCTTTTAAGGTCTTTTTCTTGTGGTCTTTTACCTATAAATTTCCCTGTTTTTCCATCATATTGTGGACTTTTTGTTGGGTCAAATTTTCCTGCGTAAGGGTTTTTTTCCAATTTTGCGGCATGTAAAGCCAAACCTGCATTGACAGAAGCATCAAATTTTTTATCATATGATGTTGTTGAACCATCTCTATGAGCAATCATTCCCATCTTATTAATAATATTATGAACTCTGTTAGTCTGGTTTATTAATCTTAATGATTTGTCTACACCCCTCTTTGTCTTCTTGGTTTTCTTATTATTACCTCTGAATTTTCCTGCAGGATCATTACCTTCTGAACTTGCTGCTGCTTCTATGTCTGTGTCAGACCATGAAGCATGTTGTGCTTTAGGGTCTGGTGCTGGTGTTTTTACATGTACATTTTTTTCACCTTTTCTTTCTTTTGGTTTTCTTACTATTAAGTTCTGAAGTTCTTTTTTAAATGCTTCTGTCCCAGCCTCATTCTTGAATCCTGTGACCTTTTTATTATTTGTATCAGTTGCAAAATTCATCTGACTATCCCTTTGAGATATCTGATTGTCTGTGTTAGCATTATTTGTTATAGCATCTGCTGTTGTTGAACCCCTACTCCAATTTACACTAGGTCTCGTAGCACCTCCAGTGCCTGCCAAAGTATTAGGAGAGGTTACTTTTTTATCACCAACTACACTTGATTGTAGTGGAGGAT
>Ga0208299_1001383_pt1 | contig 18303 bp, 16 predicted proteins | sample 15_taG_FD_184089 | JGI IMG/M metagenome (GOLD analysis project Ga0208299, IMG submission 184089) | Marine viral communities from the Subarctic Pacific Ocean - 15_ETSP_OMZ_AT15312 metaG (SPAdes) (version 2) | ecosystem: Environmental > Aquatic > Marine > Oceanic | place: Pacific Ocean | collected...
CCTGTGCGGTGCCTTCTTCAATTTCTATATTAGTAGAATCAGCTGTTCCATCTAATGGCGATGTAGTATCCCATCCTAAATCTTCTGGTGCTGCGCCAGCAGCATTAACTATAGAACTATTCAATTCTGAAATTAATCCACATGTTGATGTTTCCCAATATATATCTAGTTTAGATTCAAATGGTTCGGTTTCAAAAATTGTTAATCCTTCTTTAGATCCACTTAAGTATATTTCATCACCTTGTTTAACACTTTGGTTTTGAGACCAAGTAACGTCTTGCGTACTACCTGAGGTATATGAATTAACTGTTACCTCTACATCACTATTTACTTGCTTTATATTAGTACCAGCAACCTTGAATCCATCAATAACATCAACATCATCACCATAAGCTTGACTCCAAGTAGATGTACCACCACTATCTTCTAAGTTATATGTGAATTGAGCTGTTGTAGCACCGTAAGCTACCGCCGGTGAAGCAAAAGAACCTGTTGATTCTTGTATTCTTCCCTTAACCCCAGCTGGGTTATTTGTACCATATAAATTAGATAAGTTTGGTAGTTCTGCGATAACTGGACTTTTCTTTTTCCCATATATAAAAGGAACTATATTGAATCCAGCTGACCCAAAGTCTGGATGGTTTTCCATAGTATCCCCAGTGAACCATAATCCTTGATCTTTAGCACTACCTAAACTAATAACATCAATTAAATCTTTTTGTCTATTACCATATGTTCCTTGAACACCAAGATCATTCATCGTGGAATAACCTCTATAATTACCAACTGGTGCTTGTGCACCGTTTGATATTACTTTTGGAAATAGTCTAGCACTAGATCCTGATAAACCCTCTCTTGTTTCGTCTTGGGTTTTTACATCTCTAGGTACTTTGTTTATATTATCACCATATAAACTTAACCAACTTCTACCATTTCTACTTGTATCTCTTTTATTATCAACACTGTTCCAACTATCAGCTGGATGCGCGCAGTAGACATTATAATAATCTTGTTCTGTTTGCTTTACAACAACTCTATACGAATACCAACCGTGAGGATTATATCCTGTACCTATGGTATTATTAAACACTTCTGATAAACTTTGTGTTACACCAGAACTATCTAAAAATTCAATATCTAAACAAACACCAACAGCTTCTTGTAAAGTACTCCAACTATATGTATCTCCTGTCCCATCACCGTTTATGTCAAATTTTCTAGCTAAATTTTCAGACACATTATTAATAGTATAACTATCATTCACACCTTGATCCGATGCTAACTCAACTGGTGTTGGTTGTAATTGATTTGTTGATAACAATACTGGAGATTGTCGTCCAAATCTATCAGCGAACACTATACCAACTTGATATGTTCTTCTTTGTTTAGCGGAGCTATACTTATATTGTTTAGTTAACCATTGTAGATAACCAGCAGTATCTGCGTGTTCATTATTACCTTTTCTACCATCAGCTGCAACAAAATTAATACCTTTGTTGCCTTGTTCATCTGTTGGATGTGGATAGTTTTCTGTATAATTACCATACATTACTCTATTCCCTGATATTTCTTGCGCTTTAGCTCTTAAAGGTACTTGATCATATACTCTTATTAGTTGATTTTCTGGTATAACCTTGTAAGGTTCTTCAGATCTATATAAGAATTTAGCAACTTGCCTGTGATGATATAGCGGTATAAATGTAACTACAGTGCCTTCAGATAAACTAGTACTACCTAAATAACTCACTGTTTTATTAGTACTATTCCACCCTGTTATTGTTTTTGAACCCTGAGCAGTATCAATATCAGCAGCTGTTATCGTGATAACTAAATTAGTACTACCACCTATTTGAGCTGAAGCAACAGTTATTGTATCTCCAACATCCCAACCCATACCACCAGCTGTTACGTTAACACCAGTTACCGCTCCACCACCTACAGCGCATGTTATAGTACCTGATCCTCCACCACTTGTTGAAAAACCAGATGACCCTATAGCCCCAGATGCTCCAAAAGCCGCGTCTGATGAATTTGTTGTAATAGATGATGTTAATTCTCCACTTCCTTCATTTAAACCATCACCTTGCCAATACATCTTCATACCAACTTCTAAATTTGTATCATCAAAAGTAGCAGTTGAAAATACCGGTAAAATACCAGTATGATCTTCTTTTACAGCAAAAGTAAAACTATTTATAGGTTTATGGTGATATGATTCTATAGAGTCCATAAACGTAGAACTAGACGTAGTGTTAACTTTTATATCAGCGACAATTTTTACAGCTGGACTATCAGACTCTTTTGCCACAATTTCGATGTTAGATATATTAAACGAATTATTCCACGTTGTTGGTGGTGTATTACTTTTAGATGTTTCGTGTAGTTCAGGTAAAGGTATTCTCATATCAATTTGATTGATATAATTTTCCATTATTTTCAACTTTGTTGTTTTTATCACATCTGATATACTTATATCATTAGTGGAGTTTTGGATATAATCAAGTTTAGCATCATTTAATGGCTCAAATACGTGTTGCGTAAAAGGTGCTAATGTTGAATACTCACCATCTTCAAACTTATATCTATATGAAAATCTAACGAATTTTTCTTTTAAATAATCAGAATCAATATGTTCTTCATTGCTAAATACGCTTTTCGTTTTAACAAGTATTTCAAAAGCATTTTTTGGAGCACCATCACTCTCTAAATGATTACTACCATTTGGTGTGTTTGAATTACTATTGAATGTTAAAGTTGGTGAACTATATGTGTAATCGGCTGCGTTAATCTTATATCCATTAACATATACGTCAAATTCACCCTCTGCTGATGGAAGAGTAGCAAAATAATCTGTTGTTAAATTAAATGTTCTATCGTCACCATCTCCAATAAAAGGTTGTCCACAATCTGTTAATCTTATAGATTCCCATGGGGCAATTTTAGCAACACTTATTTGTTCTTCATATAGATAATATTGATCAGAAGCGCTATTGTAATTGTTCATAGCTTTGTCAATATTTATTTTTCTAGGTTGATTATAGTTGTCAGTCCAAAATAACATGTCTTCCAAAACATTAATACCAGTTATTAAATGGTTCTTACTAAAATTTAACCAAGCTCCAGTTACTAGTTTCTTTATATCTTGCGCATCGCCTCTATACATGTATATACCACAATAATGAGTATCAGCGCTATAAGCTGACGTACTTGTCACACTAGAACCAAGATTATCAGCTTTAGACATTGTTCTAATGTTTGTACTAGTAGTATCACCACTAAAGTTAGTTATAAAAAATATAACATTGTTGTTTTTAACATCTCTAATATAACCTATAATATCTGTATTATTACCTGTGTTACCTGTTGTTAAAATATCACTGTTATAAGGTATTTTGTTTCCTAATATGTTTTCTAAAGCACCAACACTATCACTTTCAGATTCACTTACTATGATATTCTGCGCTTCTCTATATTCACCTTTAGGAATAAGCCTATTATCAAGGTCTTTATTCATTTTACCCTTTAAAAAACTATTTTTTATTTCTGGCATTTCGTATTATTTAATCCATTTGTTCTTACCTTTCATGATCTGTGTCATTTCAGCAAGCTTAATATTAGATAATCTTAATTTAGCATTTCTCATTGCTGCTCTTTTCTCTCTCTTATATCTTTGTACTACATACTCTGGTACACCAGCTCTTGTTGATAATATGCCATGTAACAAGCTTTTGTACATCCCTTCTTCAGCGAATTTATGTATTTTCATTTCAGAATCAGTGCCTAAACCATCAGATATATATTGTAGAGTAATAAGTTTACCACTTATATTACTATCAAAGGTAATTTTACCGTTTAATTCATCTATAACAAACACGCCATTATCATTTGAATATTTTGGTTCGATACCATATCTTGTACCAAAATTAGTAGCTTTATTTGTATTATTATCATTCCAGTAATAGTAATCATCATTAGGTACACTACCACTTAAACTACCAACTTGAAAATCATTAAATCTTTCTGAAGTTAATGATGGGTTAGACGTTATTAAATCTTGTTCTGTAGTGAATAAGTATTCATAATTAGAATCTTGAAGAACTGATTCAGATGGTTTAGATGTGTAGTCAGCTGGATATAATAAATGTTCTATACCCGCAGTATCTATCCAACATATCTTTACGTAATTAATATAATCTTGTGGCATTGGTATACTTAGACTTGGTGGAACTTCAACCTCTTGAATTTTCTCAACTCTACCAATATCATAATTAAATTCAGCAATACATCTTTTAGCATGAAACAAAATATCTGATCTTTTTGCAGAGTTTATTAACTTACCATCGCCAACATATCCAATCATAAAGTTATTAACTATATCTTTTAATGTTACATATCTGTAATCACCGTGAAGCCTACTTATTAATTTAACTACTATCTCATCAGCTATACCTAAAGGAGTAGCACTTACAGTAGCAGCGACACCTTGTCTATTAAAATGTGTAAAAGTAATATTAGGTGAATCATATGTGTAATTTGACAAGAACTGTTCTTCATCATTTAAATATATTCTAAATTCAGATTCACCACTTGGAGGATTAGCCACTGTTAAAGCAGCTATATTAGAACTTATAACAGTACTTAAATTCCCTAAAGTATTGTTGAAGGTTTCTCCTAACTGATAATATTGTTGTGCTGTTGTTGTTCCTAATAATCCCATAGTTATTGTTGTTTAGCTGCTGCGTTGCTTTGTATTATTTGACTTGTTGTTTGTGTTACATCTGGAGCTTTTAAAACTATACCAGACATAGCTAATATACCATTTACTAAATTTGTTTCTTCAGAAGGATGCAATTCAAAATTTGTTGATCCTTTTGTGGTACTTTTATAAATATCTTCGTTTCTAAGCGTTAATATAGCACTTGTAGATCCAAGTATAGCGGTAGCATCTATAGTTATAGTATCATCTTTTACATAACCAGTACCAGCGGATATAATTTTAACACCTGTTATTGTACCACCACTACCAACAGTTACTGTTATGCTTGCTCCAGTCCCACTACCACTTGTTGTCCAACCCGCTGTAACACCTGGTGTTCCTGTATAATCGTTTGCTGCACCACCTACAGATTGTGTAGTCACTATACCAATACTAGTAGTATGGTTAATAGTATCATCTAAAAGCAAACCAGTTTCAATATAAGGATTTGAATCATATACGTTCGCACCATAAGTTGTGTTTACAACATATCCCCATCTTGGAGCAGTTGGTATTTTAATATAATCAATAGTTGCTGTTGAGATACTAGTTGGATTAACTTGTACTGATGTTGCCCCTGATGTTGTTGTAGTTTTATAATATATCGGATAGTCTGTGCTTGGCTTTGTTAGAGGTGATGATAATAAATAAGGAAGTTCATGTTTATCAACTAATTCAAATGGTAATGTTTTATCACTATTTGTTAATTCTATTATTTTATATATATCAGTTGGTAATGTTCCAACACCTGTGCTTAAACTTACAGATGATGATTTGTAGAACTGATCAATTCTTTCATGCACTTTTTGAGGTAAGTTAGCGTAACCACTGTTAACCCTATTAGCCGTTTCCATATTTAAAAAACGATTGTATTCAAACATAGATTGATCTAGCATAGCTAACTGCACTTGAGATCCAATTTTATTGAACTCATCGGGAGTGATAAAACCTCTTTGCTCTTTATTTATTATAGATAAAACTTTCTTATATACAGTGTTTACATTTATCATGTTAATTAGTTTTAATGTTATTTACGATGTTACACCATACCATCTACTACCAGTTGTATTAGTTTTACCAGTATTTGGATCAGTTGTGGTGATTCTTGGACCCAACTTAGCACCTCTCTTAATTAGATTTGCTCTAATACCTTGACCAGCTGCAAGACCCATTTGGGCGTACGCTGTCATATCTCCTTGATTACCAAAATTTATACTACTAGCAAAATTACCAGCAGTATGGGTTTCTTTTTGACCTAATTGCATATCTACAGCTAATGGAGCTGTGTTTAATGCTGCTTTTGCCGTACTTTGTAACGTTGCTAATTCAATAGGACCTGGTGTTATTTTAGCAGTATCTTGTTTGTAATTTGTTTTTCCAGAAAGTAAATCTAGATCTATATAATCTTTGCTCTTGTCTCCCATAATTTTTTTTTATTTATAGTAAGTAACCACCTCATAGAAGTGGTTACCTCTATAAGTGATTAATTAATTTAATCTTTTTTCAATTGCTCGATAAACGTCTAAACCTTCATCAGTTTTAAAATAATGTACTAATGCTGAGTATGGATTTTCATCAAATGGAACAGTCATGATTTTCTTTTTGGTTTTACCCCACATAAATGTTCTTTGATCACTTGATAAACTAAGTATTCCTTGTTCAACAGATTTAATACCAATATTTCTAACGTTAATGTTGTCGTCGTTAGCGAGTTCTAAGAACAAATAAGGATCGTTTTTAGCAAATACCATAAGATCTCTTTTAACTTCCTTAGAAGACATCTTAGACACTCTAGAACCAACCTCTGTTCTTACTATAGCTTCAGCTTGATCAATATCCATATCTTTTGCTACATTTAGAGCTTCTAATTGTACCTCTATAATAGATAATTCATCTTGTGCTTCGCCTTCATTATTTCTTTCATCATAATCTTTTCCTTTACCAGGGTGATATAATGATAATAGTTGTTGTAAAACAACTTTATTTCTAGGTACATTTAATACTCCGTCTCTAAAAATAATATGCTCCAGTTTTGCATCTCCTTTAAATTCGTCAACAAACACTGTTCTTTGGTTACTTGTGAGTTTAATCTCTCTTTCATAACCTTTTTCTTCATCAAACCAATAAATACCTTTAGATCTTAATAGTTTCATTACAGGTGTATTATCACCTAGGAGATAATATTCTCTCTCTTTAACTTCCCATCTATCTATTGGTTTTTCTTGTTTTAATGGTTTAGTAGTTTTTGGTTTTTCCATAACTACTACTTCTTGTACTGGCTCTTCTTTGGCCAATACGTTTTTTATTGCTTTTTTTGCCATGATATAATATAATTTAATAAGTTTTTAAAAAATAAGAGTAATAATCACCCCCGTAGTTTTTACGAGGGTAAATATTACAATAATTGCTATCTACTAGTTATAGTTAGCGTCTGTAAAAATACAGAAGTTGTTTGCAGCTTGAGTTACTAAGCATCTTTCTGATAGATAATGAACATTCATATCATCAACATCAGAGTTAGCAGCTCCACCTACAGAACCAACTACCCAAGACTTAAGACGTCTGTCTTCAGTCTCAGAAGCTCTATACCTAACATGCAAGAATGGTCGTCTAATGTTTTTACCAAGCATTTGGTCATAAACAGAAGAAGTACCAGCAGGAATTAAAACTCCTTGTACATCTCCGAAATTAGTTCCACCTCTTGTAGATTTGTTGTTTAAGTATTTCCAGTCAGATTTGTAAAAATCATAAGAACCTCTTCTGAATCCAACGAACCCTAAATTAAGAGCCATTTGTTCAGAATTTTCAAAAACACCCCAAGATGTTCCACCATCGTACGCTGAGTTTAGCGAAGCTAAAGCATCGTCCATAGCGATTGAAGCAGTTCTGTTTAAGAACATCATATTTTCTTCAATTGCACCTTGTTTGTCTAATTCTTTTAATATTACATCAAAGTTAGGAATAACATCTTCAGAAGAAGAGAAAACTTGATCAGCTTCTAATCCTCTTGATTTGATAGCATCAAATAAACCTTGTGAACCAAAAGTTGCAGCTGCATTACCAAGTTTGGTATCTACTACTGAGCTTCCAGGTACACCTTTTATTGACTCTATCATTGCCATTTCTAAATAGTCTTCGAATCTTACTCTAGTGTCACCTTCAGCTTTTAAATACCATAGATAACCAGCTTGACCAGCTTCTCCAGAAACTTCAATCCACCCAATTTGAGCAGCATCAGAACCAGAAACTTTAAATACATCTTTCATGATGATTGGTCTGTTATCAAAAGTATCAACCTCAGGGTTAACACCAGCAGCCATACCACTTGCACCTTTTCCGAATTCAGAACCGAATACGAAAACGTCAATGGTTTTGCTTGCATTCCATCCAGATAGGTTAGACATTGCTGCCACCTTGTAAGGATAGATTTTAAATTGAGTAGTACTAGTCTCAGAACCTTCGTCTACATAACAAACATGCGAACCAGAAAGACCACCACCAGTAACTAATACTGTGGATCCTGCTCTAATTGCAGTGTTTGAACATGTAACAACTCCAGCGTCTGTACAAGATAATCCAGTACGAGCAATGTGTAATCTACCTTGCTCACTCCAAATAACTTGATCAGATGCCATAGGAAGTTCTGCTCCTACCATTCTCAAAAATGAAGATACAGATCTATCTCCGTATCTCTCCACTTCAGCTTCATATAATTCAGGCAAATATTGTTGTGCCCAAGTATCAAATGAAGAATCAGCGAAATTTACATAATTACCTGTCGTTGCCGTCTTTTTCACATAAGGTGATAATTCTGGAACTGCAGGAATAGTTGTTGTTGCCATTTTTCGTTAATTTTAAATTGTTAATTAATAGTTTTTAAGTTTAATTTTAAGCTTAGAACTATCATCTCCAGATAAAACTCTCACTTTAGTACCACCAGTATCTACGATGTCTGGACTAGATTTTCTAGCATCCATATTTATATTTTTGGAATTACTAGTAATTTCTTTTACAGCATCGGCTTTACCCTGTTCGTAAAAATGAGTTGCAATTGCATCTGGATTTTTAGCCGCAAATAAAGATTTATGATAACCAGCAGCGTTTGTCAGAAGGTTTTCTGGCGTGATATATTCACTAAATACATCAATAACATTCTGCTGTGAATCTTTAACTTTAGCCGCATCTTTAACATTATAACGATATTTTTTGTCTCCAACATTAAATTCAAAACCTTTGAAATTATTATTAAATACTTCGTTAGTAAGCTTGTTGAAATGCGTTTTTTGTTTTGATTGCAGTTTTTCAGCTTGCTCTTGCTCAGTATTATAACGATTAAAAAATTCTACAGCTTTTTGTTGTTCTGGAAGCAACTTAGAACCCAACTTGACTTCTTCGTAGTATTTATCTTTCAGACCTTCTAAATGCTTTTTAGCTTCGTTAACCGCTTCTTTGTAAGCAAGAGTTTTTCTTTTTACACTTCTCTCATCATCGATAGAATCATCAATTCCATATTGATCATCAATAAGGAAGCTGATTTCATCATCTGATAAGTGAGATTTTGTTTGTTTGTAAAAATCTCTTAAAAGAGTTGATTCATCAACTTTGGAATAATCAGCGTTTAATCTAACGTAATCCTCCATAGTTCCTCCTGTCTCATTCATAAAGTCTACGACTTTTTGAATATTTTCAGGTAGTTGTACCTGAGGAGTTTCTTCAATCTCTTGTTCAACATCTTCTACTGTAACTTCTTCTTTTGTTTCAGTAGGTGTTTCATCTGTAACTTCTTCTAAAACTGATGTTTCAGTTTCTTCAGTGTTTACTTCTTCTTTGGTTTCGCTGTAATCTTCGACTTCAGTTTCTTCCTTTTTTTTGGATAATTCTTTCCCGGCATTTTCTTTAGTTTTAGGGGGTTTATCAACGTTTACTTTGTACACATCATCAGTATTAGAATCCCATTTAGGTTTTTTAACTCTGAGTTTTTCTTGTACGTCTTGTTCAGCTGAAGTTTCCAATTTTGGTTCTTCAACTGGCGTAGTTTTAGTAGGTTGTTCAACAACCTCTTCTACGACTTTTTCATCATTTTTTGCCATAATATAATATAATTAAATAGTTAAAAATTTTCTTTTATTTTCCGTCTCTAGCGTAATATGCTATAATTTGTCCAGCATTAACATCAATTTCAGTATACCTACCATAAATTGTAGTGCCAGCTGGTAAATCTAAATTAGTTGCTGTTACTTGTATACCACCAGATCCTTCGTTTACAGTTTCAGAACCATCTGCTAAATCACCAGCAGCATCCGCTGTGTTAGCCCATTTAGTTGCGTCTTCTGCAATTAAACCGCCAGAGGCATCAAAATCTGTTGCTGTTAAAGCTGTTATAGCGATAAACACATGGTTTGTAGGAGGTTTGATAGCATCACTTGAAGCTGTTGTAAAAACAGATCCTTCAATAGTAGAAACCCAATCGTTAGTTATTCTTCCCATTTTTTTGTTTGTTTAAATTGTTAATAATTATCTTGGTTCAAATTGCTCTAAACCGAATCCTCCTAAGTTATCAAATCCAGCTGATTCAAAGTTTTTTGGAGGTTTATCGTTTTTTCTTTGATCAATTAGCTCACTTTGCTGTGATGCTTGAATTTTGGTTCTTTTGTCTTTTCTATCTTCTTTAGAACTCTCTTTATCTCTAATCACTTGCATTTCCATCTCTTTAAGCCTTTTGTTTAACTCAAATTCATAAGACATTAATTCTTTTTTAACTTGAGCTTCTGTTTCCATTTTTCTAATATCAAAACCTAGTTGAGCTTCATTAATTTGAACCTTACTACCAGCTATACCTTGTTGCTTTTGTATTTCAGCTTCTGCAGCGGCTTGTGCAGCCTCTGTATTAGATTTAGTTTGAGCTTGGATATTTTCCATTTGCATCTGTCTATCTTGTTCAAACTTCTTACGTCTACGTAATTTTAATAATTGATTAGCGAGTTTTAAATTCTTTATCTCTCTAACATCTATAGCATCCTCAAGATTAATTTGATCTTTTTGAATAGCCATTTGAATATTATTTTCAAGCATTTGTTTTTCCTCTTCATCAGGCATTAAATCTAAATAGATACCAAAATCATGTAAATGTAATTCTCTTACCTCAGATAATGTTGCTATGTTAAATCTACCTAATGATTGTATAAAGGAACTTCTTGTATTAGAATACTGTAATACATCAGAAATTCTTAAAGATAATGCTTCAGCTGTTTTTAATGTTAAAAATAATCCAGATTGTAATATATGTCTTGTAGCTGTATTACTATTAGCAGCGGCTATTTTCTGTAATCCAACTAATGAATATTCGTCTGGCTTACTACCATCTCTAGCTTCATTTAACCCAGTAACATCTCTTAACATTTGCATGTAATAATTATAAGATGTGATTAAACTTTGTATTTTAGCATTACCACCACTTGAATTTAATTCTTGAATAGGCATTTTACCATGATTAAATTCACCGTCTTGTGTCATTGATCTACCAATAACACTACCAGTTTGAAAATACATATTTAAAGCATCTTGTGGATTATAGTTTGTACCATTACCTAAATCAATTTCAGCAATTCCATCAGCATCTAAATAAACACCATCAGGAACTAGTTTAGATAAAACTTGTTGTAATTTCAAATGTGTTAGCTGTATCATATCAGCAAATGTTACCATTCTACCAACTAATGATTCTATTTTACCTCTATACATTCTTGGAGCCACGATATTATAACTCATAGTTACTTTAGTTACATCTGACTTTGGTCTAGTCATATTTTCTGCTAATGACCATTTTAATAGTTTATCTTTACCGACTATTTTAACACCACAGTATAATACTTCTATAGATCTTTGTACTTTATTAAATCGATCTTGAGGATTTTTTGGAGGGAGAAATTCATCTGTTCTCTCTATAGCTTTCTTAGCCCCTGTAGCTGTTTCTTTTATTTTATAAACTTGATTCTGCCAAGTTTTATATTCAAAATAGATAACATCTACAGATTCTTTTTTAGGAGAATTTTCTCTATTAGCATAAGATGATTTATTTGACTTAGAGTCTTCTAGTTCTTTTATATCCTCTAATGTTAATTGTGGAAACTGCTTTTTAAGTTCTGTTATTGTAACGTTTTTAACCTCTCCTACGTACCATAGATCTTCAAAATAAGGTGATTCACTATATGAGTGTACTATATTAGATGGATTTACATATTCTATTTTTACCCCCTCAGCTGTATTAAAACTAGTTTTACAACATCCTATACCTATTACAGTAATATCATAATCTATTCTTTTCTTTATGTTATCATATTTATTTAAAGCAAATAAGTTATTTACTGCTTCTTCTTCAGCTATTTCTATAGATTGTTTGTAATCTAATTGCATGTGTAACGATAACTCTTCATCGTTTTGAGGTAAATCATCTGGCGTATCAGTATTAAACATGTTTATGTTTGTTATACGTTGCATCTCTTGGAAAAATGTTTTGTTTCGCATATCTGCAAGAACATTTTCAACGTATTTAGTTCTTTTTTCAACCCCATTTGGATCTTGAGTATAAGCTTTGATTTCATAAGCTCTTTCTGATATTCCATTAACAACAATATCTACAAACTTAGGTATGATAGGCACTGGTCTCCAATCTAAATTAAGATAAGATAAATCACCATTAATAGATAACTCATCTTTATATTTTTGTATAGATTGTTCTCCACGAGCATATAATCTAAGTCTATGGTAATTATCTTTATTAACAAAATACTTATTACTCCCCGAATCTTTTTTAAACCATTCCTCTTCTATAGCTTTAGCAACCTGTAAACCGTATTCGTAAGATGCTTTTTCTACATCTAATACAGCTTGACTCGGAAAACTTGCTTTTGTTTGTGTTGTTCTTAACATTTACTTTATTATTTTTGACATTGTTCCTTTGTTATCATATTTTGAAAATTCAAAATCTATGGACCTTGTTGTTTTATCGTTCGTTGGGCGATATAAATTCTTATTACATGCCATAATTGCTAAACCAGAACTTATTGTTGCATCAAATTTTGTTCTATTATTTATATCAAATTTTGACCAATCATTTAAAGTCTGGTTAAAATATATATTTCCATAATCACCACTTATTTTTAAACCTACGTGATTATTAATATAGGTTTCTATAGCAGCAGCGTGTGCTTGCTTAATATCTTCACTTGAATTAGGTATTCCTCCAATTTCTTTTTCCGCGGCAGATAATTTATTCCAAGTTCTATCTGGCCTGTTCATTGAATATCCTCTATAACCTCTACGTTTTAAATAATATAAAAGTCTAGGTTTGTTGTTTTCACATAATATTGGCATTCCATAAAAAACCAAAGCCATAAGAACATCTTCAAAGAAAACTTCTGTTGTTTTTGGCCTAGCTACATATTCTAAGAAAAAATGATTAGGTGGACAATCTTCCATACTAAACTTAGTTAAACCATGTAAAGCACCTTTTGATCCTCTTCCATCAACTGTCCCAGATATATCATAACTGTCACATCCAAAAGCACCTAAATGCTCATTACCAGGATATTTCATATTATTTTTCTTAATAACTCTGTTTTGTTGAATTACACTAGGAACCCAACTTACATTAAATCTACCGTTAACGTCAGGATAAAATAAAACTTTAGTATCTTTTATTCCATTCTCCCATTGAAAATTACCAGTTGAAACTAGAGAAGACATGTTTATTCCTGAATTAAAATCTATTTGTTCATATATTTTAACTAAATTAAATAAACTACCTTTTGTTTCATCTCTAAAAGCGTGATCTTCAGTTCTTGGAAATTGTCTATAAAATTCATTTAATGAATCTTGATCATTTTTTAATCCATCAACTTCATTTTCCCAATATTCTATTATACCAGTATCTATAAAATCACCATATGGTCCTTTAACCTCTGTTTCTGGTGTATCAAAGACAGGCATTCCATGAGAATCAATGTATCCTTCGTAGTTCCATTCCATAGGTATGAACAAAGAATATAATCCTGAGCTAGTCTGTCCATTGCGGTTTCTTTGTGTAACATCTGATGCATTATATAATTTTTTAAAATTATCACCACCTTTATCTAAAGCGTTAGATGTTGAACCCATCATACACTTACCAATAATTCTACTACCTAATCGTAGTGTTGTTTTTGTAACTCTCCAGTTATTTAATATATTGTTTGGTCTTTCCCATTTACCACTTTCATCATGTACTAATAGTTTTAACTTTTCACCATCATAACTATTATCACCAGTATTTTTCCAATCTATAGTTGTATCTAAACCTTCTAGTTCTTCTGGTTTATCAGTTGATTGTATACTTCTTCTAGTTAATTTACTAGCTGGGACTCTATACGCTAATTCTGTTTTAGGTCGATCCATACCATCTTGAATCGGTTTAAAAAAGAAAGGATAATTAACTGATATAGGTACAACCTTATCTGTAAACATCTTTTTAGCATCTGGTCCAGTTTTAGATAGTATTCCAAATCTAGCATCACTAGCTAAAGTAGCTGTATTAACAGTTTCACCTGACGCCATAAAAGAAAATCCAGAACGTCTATTTTTTAAATAACACATCCCATAACACCTAGTATCTGCTTTACAAGCTTCCCAGAATATATAAAACAACCTATTTGCTTCTCTAAAATCTGGTTGCCCAACATCAATCTTGGACCATTGAAGATACATATAATGAGTTCCAGTTATATATGTGGGTATACCTTTGTTATAAAACCAAAATCCATCTTCTCTTTTTTGAAACTCGTTTTCAATATAATCTACCCATTGTTCTTTGAAATCATTAGGGTAGTTTTTCCAATCAAATATAGTTTTAATTCTTTTTAACTGTTTTGGATATTCAGTTACCTCCCATTTATTAGTTTTAAACTCATAAACATCTTTAGGTGTTTTAGGTAAAGCTATTTGAAAGTTTTGTATTTCATATATCTCTCCTATTTGCCCAGTTTTAGATATAACAACTAAATCATGTTCTTTATTATACCCGTATTTCCATTTTTTAGACTTATTAAGTCTTTTAATGGTATTTATTTTGATAGGTTCTACAACCTTATATAATGTTTGTTTATACATTACTTAGATCTTCTTTCTGCAAAACCTTTAAATGACTCTTCTTCTTTAGCTTTCTTTTTGTCGGTTTTACCATCTAACATATTCTGTTCCTCTTGTATTCTATTCAAAATCTCAAAAGCATCAAATATAGCTAACTTTTTAGTAGCTGCAGCATTCTTTAATCGATCTGCTGATACATCATCCTCTGAATCTACTATTTTTTCCTTTGCTACTTTGATTAATTCATCAACCGCTTTATAACCAGCTTGGATTATATTCTTTTTCGTTTCCTTGGTATTCATATTTAATTGAAATGTCTTCTGTTTTTATTCTATATAGTTTTTCCTCATCAATAACAAACTCAAATTCGCTTTTAGGAGTAAAACCTACTAAATCATTTTCTCTTAAACCTATACTAGTTAATGTATCGTCTATATACTTTATAATACCTATTAATGGTTTTTCTTTTTCATTAGCAGCTACTTTGTTGGTAGCTTTTACTGGTTTAACAAAACAATACCCACTTAATGGTTTCCATTTGTTATCTTTTTTAAAAGCATATATTTGATCTATAGATACAATATACGTGTCTTCATCAAACCAAGATCTTGAATTTTGTTCAACACCTCTAATATCATACCATCTTCTAAAAACATTATGATGAATAATAACCTCGTCGTTTATGTTAATATCTGTTTCAAACATACTAGGTAAACCAATAACAATACCTTCTTTACTTATGTTTTGATATTCTGATATTTCTGTATTAATTATAAGTTCTTTATCACTTATTTTTTTAATATTATTGTATCGGTTTTTTTTGGGTTTTATTATAAAATTAAATATACTCTTCATGTCTTACCGTATGGTCTCTATAGTTTATTAATATTTCTTCATTTTTAGATATATTCTTTTCAGCAATCATAATGACATCATTATTTTTTAAATAATAAAACTTAGCATTATTGTTGTCTGAGTGATTTGTATATCTTCCCAATGTGGTTTTGTATTTGCAATCTATTGTTCCAATACCTATAATATCATCTTTTTTTAATTCTTTAGAAGCAAAAACTCCTAAACCGTCAATACTAGATTTATCTTTATGATAAGTATCAGAATAATATTCAATAACCCAAACCATGTTAGTTATATAATCTAGATGATCCTGATTTATATCAAGATCTTCAAGCATCTCCTTATAACCAGTCATTAATATTGTAAATTATACTCAACCGCTATAGCCATATTTTTATTAAAATCTTTCCATGGTACAACATCATTACCTTTTTTAATAAAAATTTTATATTTATCTTTTTCTTCCATTATTTCAATGATTACATGTCCTCCGTAAACTTCTTGTCCCACAGAATAATGCATGGCTTCATTTTTATAATCTTTTCCTATACTAATTTTTCTTATTGAGTTCATCGATTATGTCTTTTTCTTTTATACTACCATCGTTGATATTAATGTCAACTTTACCATACTTTGTCTCTAAATCTTCTTGAGTCTTTCTTAAAAGACCTTGTTGAGATATAGCATGTGTAACTAGATGATGTTTTCTAGTTTCGAGTATACCCAATTGTAATTGAATTTGATTTAGTGTATCTAATACATTTTGAAGAGTTTTTAACTCTTCTTTTGTTATTTTTCCTTTTTTATTCATTTTATTAAATTTAAATAGTTATCATTACTATATATTATTACGCTATTTTCACGTTTTTTACCTTATAATTCCTTTTCTATTAGTGGTATTAAAATTTTACCATTAGTTTCTAAGTGAGAATTATAATTACTTTTAATATTATCTTGGATTTGTTGTGTTACATCTCCTTCTTCCCACCATAAATCCATTAATATTAAATCATATTTTTTATCAGGTGTATATGATAATGCATCACCTTTTATTATATTTATAGGAGAATCTAAAAAATCAATGTAATCAATAAGTTCTTGGTTATTTTCTACAACATCTATCACACTACAGTTTTTAATTGATCTAGCATACTCTGGTAATAAACCTAAACCTAAACCACCTATTAATATTTTATCAAAAGAAAATCCATCATATAAAGCTGTTACTTCAATACATTCTTCGCAATCACCTAATAAAACCTTACCATAATAATCAGCATTTTCTATCCATTTATTATCTCCAAAATCTATTTTTGAAACACCGTCTGTTTTAGTTACATTAAAACTAGTTCCTGAATGTACGTTTATTTTACTTTCTTCTATTTTCACTTGTAATTATATTCTTTTAAATTCTACATCTATTTTTGAATAATCAACTCCATCATAAATACCAACAAAATTCTTTATAACCGCATTGTTTGGTATTTCATCAGACATTACTCCTTGGAATACTCCATCGCTAAATACCTTGTTTAAATATTCAAAAGCATATATTTTTAATCCACTAGGAGAATATCCAATTAATCTTATATTTTTCTTAAGTCTTCTATCACTACAAAAATTAACGCTTGTGACTTGACCGCTACCGCTAACCTCAAATCTATAATCTGTACTACCACTACCTATGTTTTTATAACCATATTTACCAGATGGTGCTACTGATGTACCACCACTATTTGTGTACGCATAATCATTTACTGCTGGGGTAGAATCAACAAAATACCAAGTACCATTTGTTGTTTTACTACATGCAAAAACACCTTTTGGTACACTTGTAGTGTAAACAGATTTAGCAACTAATGCTACAGCATCATGATCATATTGTAAAAATTCCTGCATACTATATGGAGCACTACTATCAGGATAACTAGCACTAGCTGTATTAGTAGTATCGAAATCATACCCTTCATCGTGATGTAAATCTTGATGACCACCTATAGTTACATGTTTAAGTGAGCATGAGAGTGGTGTATAAGAAGGCCAAGCTGTTCCATGATCATAGTTATCAGCTGCTTTCTCTAATCCAATTTTTGACAAATATATTGCTCCATTTGCTGGGGGTACTGCCATAATTATTTATTTTTTAATGTTTCTATTTCTGCTTTTAATTCTTTAATAGCGTTAATAAGTAGTGGCACTATTCTACTATATTGTACTGTCATATAATCAGTTCCATTATCAGCGTTTATAGCAGCATCTTCTATTACTTCAGGTAATATCTTTTCTATTTCTTGAGCAAGTACTCCAACTTGTCTTTTATCATTACCATATCCTAATTCTTTCGCTGTTTCATTTTCATAGAAATAATAACCATTTATTTTATTTATTAATTCTAAAGCGTTTTCTATCTTACCTTCAACTGTTTTTAATCTTTCATCAGAATAATATGCAACCACATCACCAGTACTTCTTATAGTATTTGCTAAAGCACCCGATGTTTGACCAACCATTAAACCTTCAAAGTGAACAAGATCGTCGTTATCTAACGTTTGATTAGCTGTAGGACCTGT
>Ga0208299_1001386_pt1 | contig 18274 bp, 32 predicted proteins | sample 15_taG_FD_184089 | JGI IMG/M metagenome (GOLD analysis project Ga0208299, IMG submission 184089) | Marine viral communities from the Subarctic Pacific Ocean - 15_ETSP_OMZ_AT15312 metaG (SPAdes) (version 2) | ecosystem: Environmental > Aquatic > Marine > Oceanic | place: Pacific Ocean | collected...
TTGGTTCTTCCCTCTTGCCAGATGGAACGCCTGATCCTACTTACCAACCAAGGGGTGGTGGTTTAGGTGGTGTACCCCCTGTTGGCCCTCCTCCTGCTGGTGATACATTTCAATCTCAGCTTCCGGGTCTTGTTGAACGAAAGAAAAAAGAGCATGATAGTTTTCTGTCTAATGTGCAGACGGTTCTAGGTCACTCTATTTTATTATCGTTTCAAAATCCGGGAAGAGAAAGCAAATATATAGACAATGCTTTAGCTCTTTTAAAAGGGGATGCTAGGGCTAGAGGAGCTATTGAAGACGCTAAGATTATTGAAGAAGTCTTTAAGGATAAGAAGGTTCCCAAGTCTGCCAAGGTTATCTACAATAGATTAGTCAAGCATGTAGGCCCGAAGAAAGCAGCAGAGATTAGCGGCTATACTCTTGAGATTGATAAGGCTGAAGCTAAAGCGGCTACTGATTATATCACAGCTCAATCTAAATTACAAGATAAGATTGGTCCTAAGTCTACCAGACTAAATCAAATTGTTTCTATGGCAGCAATAGACTTTGATGCTGCTGTTAAAATGTTAGCTCAAGAGTGGGCTGGCGGAGGAACACTAGATGTAGCAGAAATCTACTCCGGCTACGAAGGTGGCAAAACAATGGAAGAGATGCTACAACTAGCTAGTAATTACTTAGCTGGTGTAACAGGTGGTGGTAATGCTGGCACCAATGCAGAGGTCATGGACATTCAGGTGCAATAGTGCCGCAAGTTAAATTCAATTTTAATGGTCAGCAATTCTCTGCTAATGTTTCAGATTCTTTCTTACAGCGACCTAAAGACCAGCAAGCAGCAGTATTAAAGGGGCAGCTTTTATCTAAGTATGAAGATAAGATAGCTCCCAATACTGGTGAGCGTGGTGTTATGGATTATCTCGCTGCATTAGAGAAGCCAGCACAAGCATTGAAGGTTGGCTTAAAAGAATCAGCATTAGGTGGTGATCTCTTTAGAGCAGCCGGTGGTGTAGACCTCACCCCAGAGGAAGGATTCTGGGAGGGGGCTAAACGTGGCTGGTCTGGGGAGGAAGAGGTGAGGACGCAAGACTTCTTGCCTGATGACATGAACCCTATACTCAAGGGTGTGTTAGGCTTTGCTGGTGATGTAGCTACAGACCCCTTGACTTATGTAGGCGGTAGTGCTATAAAAGGATTGGGTAAAGCCATATCCCGTGGCACTCCTCGCAGCGTTGCTCGTCAACTAACAAAAGCCAAGGATACCATGTTCGATAAAGAGTTGCCTATTGGTGACGGCATTGGTATGAAGGATGTAGCTCGTTGGTTCAATGCTCCCGTAGGAATGGGAAGGCAAGTAAAGGGTGTGTATGGTACAGCGCAGAACCATCTCAGGCGTATGGAAAAAGAGATGGCAGAAGAACTGCCCAAGCTAAACAAGTTCTTTAAAGAAAGAGCAACCGAGCTTGGCGTAAGCACAGGGCATGTACACAGAGCCTTCCGTGATTCAATGGAGCGTGGTACTGGTAACTCTATCTCTCTACAATATCAGCGAGACTTGGGTAAGGGTGGTGAGAAACTATTAAAGGAGTGGGAAGATAGGACCAATGAATGGCATGAGTTAGAGCAAGCCTTTGGCCTGAAGTATGACCCCATAAAAGAAAGGGGTTACTTCCCTCGACTACTCACCCGTCCCGGTAGAGAGTTCATTGAAGAAAGAGATAAAGATTTAATAGAAGGCATTGATGAATTCGGTCAACCCATCTACAAGGCTGGCTTTAGAATAGGCAGGCATGTTGACCCCAACAAAACTGTCAGTGAGATTAACTTAGGAAGGCAAGCCGATCTTGGTGGTCGCACACCTAACCCACTTGACCGACCTTATGAGCATCAGTTCTTTCAGGAAGACCCCGGCATTGCATTAGGGTTACGCTGGTCCCAGCACAACAAAGCCTTACAGCGTAAGTGGTTCATTGATGAGGTGACTGATGGGTATCGTACCGTTGGTAGGCAATATCATCCGGGTATGTTTGACCCTGACTTTATCAAATCTTTCCCAAAAAATGGTGTAACATGGGAACAGTTTATGAAGCAGCAGCCTGTCAAGTCTGAGATGTCTATTGGCAAGTGGGTACGCAAGGGCGCTGATGATACATGGGAAGCTAGATTTCTTAATGAAGATAAGCTAAGAGACCCTTTGAATCGAGAGCTTGATAAGTTTGCATGGAAGCAGATAGATAATGCTGATGACTTTCAAAAGGTTAAAGGCATTCCAGACCATACCCCATCCGTTGAGGAGCTTGACCAAGCATGGACTGAGGCTTTCTTAGAGCAGCTTAACTTGCGTGGTCTTGGTAGGTTCCAGCGCAATATGTTAAGCGAGGCAGATATTAAATCTCTTAGCAAGCAGTATCCTAAAGCAGCAAAGGTAGCTGACAATGCAAGGGATGCTTTCAAACGAGACAATACTGAAGTCTTTCTTGCCCCTAAGGATGTACGCAAACAGATAGAAGATAGCTTAGACCTCATGTCTGGTAGTGTAGTAGGTGAGAAGAAGCTAAGAGACTTCATTAAGATGTATGACCAGATACAGAATGGTTGGAAGGCTTGGACTCTTGGTGTGCGTCCAGCTTACCATACTCGTAACGCAGTAGGAAATATCTTAAACGCTTATACTATTTCTGGCCTTGGTGTTAACATACCTGAAGCAGTAAGAACGTACAAGGATGCAGCCAAGCTACAATATTATGGTAGGTTTAATGGCACTCAAGCTCTTAGGGATGAGACAGTTAAGAACCTGCGTGGTATCAATGTCCGATTAGGAGATGAGGCAGCGCCCAACATTGATGATAAGTTATGGGATACAGAGTTCCATAACACAGGCTACACTATGCGTGAGATTGTAGAGAATGCTAAAGACCGTGGCGTTACTGCTGGTCACTACGCTGATGACATTGTAAGAGATCAGGTTAAAGCACAAGAAGCTGCTGCCGGTATGGTATCTCCATTAGCTAAAGCCCTTGGTCCTGACAACCCGGCTGTTAAGGCTGGGTTTGCTTTTGGTGGAACCATCGAAGGTAATGCTAGGTATGCTGTCTTTCTCAACACACTAGCGCAGATTAAAAAGAACCCAAGCAAGTTCAAGTGGACTGCCCCTGATGGAAGCAAGGTTGCGCTTAGTGATGTTGGTAAGAAGAACTGGTCTATGCGGGTGGTCGATGACCCCCGTGGTGGCAAGTCACAGTACCAAGCTCCCATGACTAGGGATGAAGCTATCTTTGACATAGCATCTCAACAGGTAAAGGCATCACTCTTTGACTACCGTGATGTCTCTAAGTTTGAACGCAATGTTCTTAAAAGAACTATGCCGTTCTACACTTGGACACGCAAGAATATACCAGCACAGCTAAAGCATCTGGTCTTGAATCCTGAGAGAGCGGAGAAGTTACACCTAGCCAAAGAACAATTTGAGCATGAGACAGGCGACCTGAACTACTCAGACTATGGTAAGTTCTGGGGCGAGAGGGTTCCCATCTTCTTAGGTAAAGAGAACAAGGGTGTAGTAGAAGCATTTACTGCTTTGAATGTTGTACCTATGGCTGATCTGCAAAGAATGTTTAGGCCGGGACATCTGTTAACTGAGATGATTACTCCCTTAATCAAAGAGCCTCTTGAGCAGATCGCTAACTACGATACCTTTCGCAAGAAGCCTATAGTTGAAGTATCAAATTTAGATATGAAAGACTATCTTGGTATCGCATTACCCACTAGGCTATGGAAGCTAGCTCAAATCATTGTCCCCCTTACAGAAATCAATCGCCTTAATCCAGCTAATGTATTTGGCGAGAGGTCTAAAGACCCTGAAACTGGAAGGATAACGATGACTGAAGCCTTTGGTGGGTTAGGTGCAAGAAGGGAATCTAATCCCATAGATGCACCACAGGTAGCTCGATGGTTAAGATTCTTTTCAGGCGCGTCAGTCTATGATGTCAACCTAAGGCAGCAGCAATACTTTAAGAAGAAGAACTTAATGAAGGATATAGCTGAACTGAAGGGTAAGATTAAATGGCATGCCGCCAACAAAAGAACTAGGAGAATGGAAGCTTTGCTTGGTGTCTTGGAAGAGGTTGAGAGGCAGGAAAGAACTGATCCATTCAACAGGAGATGACATGATTAAGGTTTTTATTCTTGTTGTGTGGTTAGCTATGTTGGTTCCTCAATCCGTTGATGCTAGCCCTACTTTCTTTAGAACTGTCGCTCCTATACAGGCGCTCTGTGTTATGGGCGGACCAGAACCAATCATAGAAGAGTTGCTGGATAAGTACAATGAGAAGCCTGTGCATGGTGTGATGCTGACATCTACCATACACATGTACATTACAGAGAACTGTAACAATCCTAGTAGCACCTTCTTCTTACACAATAGCAAGGTGAACCAAACATGTATCTTCTGGTCGGCTGATGCCTGTTTAAAAACCATAGAAACAGAGAGCCTTCCAGCAAAGAAACCCGGAGGAGTAGATATTGAAAGTTGATTCTAAATTTTTTGGATTCCTATTATTCCTGATCGCTCAGACAGGTAGTGCTATCTGGTGGGCATCTGATATCTCCTCTGAAGTGGAGCGTCTAGCTGGGATACAGGGAAGAGCAATCCCCGCTTTAGAAAAGGAAGCGAAGCAATGTGGTATTGAGATTCATAACCTGAAGAAGTTGACAGGGGATCAGGAGGAAGTGGCAGAGTCTGTTAAGAATCTAGATGTTATGCTTTACAGATTAGAAACTATTGAGAACATGTTGGATAAAATCTTAGCGACGAAGGTAAGATAATGTCAGAGTATACAGGCCCAGAACGACGAGGGAATGGCGGATGGCACTTATCAAAGAGCCTCAGTGTTTCCCACTTACTAACCACTATTGCTATCGCCGTTGGATTCTTTACTTATGTTACCGGCATAGAGCAGGAGACTGTTGTAAACAAAATGGAATTAAAGAGTCTATCCGAAAGAATGGATAGGACAGACGAGAGACACAGTGAACAATTCAGTGAGATAAAAGATATGCTGAAGTCTCTTACAATTAAGATAGACAACTTGGGACATAGACGAGCTAGCTAATGGCAGAGCCAATCCCAGTATATGAGTCTGTACCTACAGGAAGAGTAAGCTCTGACACTATTAGAGTTGGCGATAGCCTGTACTCTTTTGATAGCGCCCATGGTGGTTACTTGCTTTCTGGTCCAGCGCCTGCTCCAGCGCCATCCCTAGCGTCTTTGATGCTTGGCTCACATGGCTCTGTTGGTCTGGGTTCTAGGCCACCAGAGGAAGAGATACCGATACCAAGAGAGGATATATCACCTCCTTCTGCGGGATTGATGGACCCCTTAACCCCAATGGTTATACCGCATCCTGATTATCCTAGTGGGTTTGGGTTGATGAGTCCCATAGCTGAAGGACCTTCACGCATTGATTGGTCAACAGTTCCAGACCTTTCATTGGGTGGGGGTGCTGGCAGCAAACCGGGAGACATAGCTGTTGGTTCTGGCGGGGAGTTATTAGTCGGTAGACCCGGAGCGTGGGAGTCTATAGGTTCCCTGTTTGGTACTCCATTCTGGACTCCCCATGAAGACTATGGTGCGGCAGGATTTGGTGCGCTTACCCCACCTGACACCCTCCCAGACTACACACCTATAGCTGGACCAAGGGATTTTACTGGTGCTGGGTTTGGTTATAAGAAGCCAACACCGGAGCCTGATTACGCTGCCTATGTTGCAGGTCATCCAGATTTGGGTGCAGCATATACTGCGTATAAAGCTGGCGGCGGACCCAAGTACCCTACCTCTGCTGACTACGGTAAGTGGCATTGGGAGAAGCACGGTGAGCCTGAGGGACGAGAGATGGTAATGACTGAGCCGTCTATTCCTCTACATTGGGATGCATTCTCCCTCCCGTTACCACCAATCGAACTCCCGCCCGGTGGTATGCCTAGCTCCGGCATTCCTCCTGAACCAACGGGACCAATAGTTCTTCCGCCATTTGTTACAGCGCCAGTTGAGGAACCCCCTGTTGCGATACCGCCTATTGAGCCACCTCTTGAGGTGTTGGAGACTATTGCTACGGGAACAACACCCGTAACATCACCAATAGAACCCCCACCACCAACGGCCCTACCAGTAGAGCCAGCAGCAGGAACCACGCTACCCATATCGCCCACGCTATCGGCTGGACCATCTGCATTACCAGTTGTAGCCCCTTATGTAGCACCTTCTACGCCTCCTGCTTCTGGTGGAATATCTAGTTCACCGATTGCTGCCGCCATGAGAGCGTTGTCTCCTTCTTTTGAGGGTGGTGGTGGAATACTTTGTGACCCAATCACGGGCAAATGCCCACAATATAGATAGGAAAATGATACATGGAAAAATACATCGTCTGGCTAAAAGAGCGGCCAGTAGTCGCCATCATTGGCGCACTTATTGTTTGTACTGTACTTTACCACTGGTTGTGGCCGGGTGCACCAGTCTAAAGAAAGCAGCCCTGATAGGGGGAGCGACAACAGTGGCTGCGGGTGCGGCCTCTGCATTGAGTTCGGGTGTCCTTGTTCCGGCGGTAGCTGGGGGAGTAACTGCCTCTGTGACGAGTGTAGTTGCGGATCAAACAACGAAGAAACCCATGAGCTTACTGAAGGGGGAGGACATGACTAGCTGTGCTGAAACAAACTTCTGGGATGTGGTGCAGTCCCTCTTTGAGATGGGTGGATGGTTACTTATATTAGTAGTGCTTGTTCCGATGGTGCTGGGATGGATACTCCCCGGACCGTTGGAGCGCAAGAAAAAATAAAATACAAATGCTGCCTCATTACTTGGAAGGATATCATAGCTTCCAATGAATGGGAAAAGCATGAAGACATCATGTGTCCTAAACTTGTTAGTGTAGGCTGGCTAGTCTACCAAGATGAGGAGACTGTAAAGATTGCCAACACCCTCGACTTCGATGATTGGGAAGACAAGGGTGCTGACAAACCCGTACCTTACGGGATCACTGCCTTTCCTAAGGGCTGTGTGGTGAAGATTGATTACGTGTGATTCTTCTTATAGTCTTCTCTGAACTTCCATAGTGGAATCTTATATCTCTTCTCAAACCAAGCAGACCATGTGATCTCATTGTCTGGTGGTACCCTATCCATCTTTCTCTTCCAGCAATACTTAGCTGACGCTAGCATTATAGCAGCTTGTTGTTTCTCTGTCCACTCTTTAGTTGGGTTTAGCATATTCTTCTGGTATAATCATAACGTATACCCTGTCTTTCACCCTTACGATGTACTCAGTACCTCCGGGCTTCTCGTTTATTATACAATATTCCGCCCCCTGACACTGTTGTATCAGGTAAGCATCGATAGAATCTAGGCTGTCGCACTCCATTACACTAGAAATATATGCATTGCTAACACAAGCATAACCAAACAAAGCGCATCCATACTCTACCCCTTTAGTATTTGACGTTGTGTTATTGCATGGATACCATTGTAGTACCCCTCACCATCAAGCCCTTCAAGCATGATGACACCCCTCCACCATTGATACTCTGTATCAGCGCACCATGATTCGGTATACTCTGGATGACTAAAGCAGCCAGCAGATAGTCCGAATATCTTTTGCCCGTCTGGTCTTGTCTGTTCACTGTGGTTGTACAAATGTGTGTGTCCTTGTACTGCTGAACAGTGTAGCTTAGATACTAAGGCGTGGCCTATATGCACAGAACTAATTGGTCTTCCCATTATACCAGATGAGAAGTAATGGCTGAACATAATATTCTTTATCTTCAATGACTTCTTGAATGGTGTAACCTTCCAGCCATTCTCTTTGTACTTCAAGTCCTTGATGCCGATAGCTCCGTCCAGTTCTGGTGATGAGTTAGTCACGCGAACTATACGATCCTCGTGATTACCCATGACCATGTACCTCTTTAAGTTCTTCATCCTTTTAAGTGGATGCAAGAACCTAGCCTGTGCGTCCAGCGCTGCATCAATATCTTTCTGGTATCTCCTCCCTTCAAAACCTTTCGTGCCTCTGTCATAAGATGATAGGCTTGGCATGTCTGCGAAGTCTCCCATGCATACAACAGCATCAGGCTTAACCTTTGCTATGAACTTACCTAGCTTTTCAAAGCGTGAGTTGTCATAGTCAGGGTGGGCGTGGGGATCGCCAATAACCATAAGGTCCATTTCTATTCTCCATATTTAAGTGTTGGTATTCTCTTAGAGTTCCACTTCTTTAAATCAATACAATTCCAAAACACAGGGACGCTATCGGTAATATCAAATGCTTTCTCTTGGAACTTTCCTGTTTCTTTATCCAATCTTAGGATCATTCCTTGGTACCTATTGTCGCCAATTAAACCAAGCTCTTCATTCAGCGCAGAGGCATACGCTGCAACCTGTAAGTAGTATGATTTGTAAATCTTTTTAGATGTCTTAAAGTCTACAACAAACTTCTTTCCATCTATCTCAGCCAATGCATCAGCGGTACCAGCATACCTCAGTGAGCTTGGAGCAAAGAATACTAACCTCTCGCTTTCTTCCCACTTAATTTGTCTGGTTTTCTCCCATTCAAGGAATGCTTCTATGCATTTCTCTCCCCCTTCTGGAGAAGTAAACTCCTCAGGCTGGGCTTCATCAATATATAATCTCAGCCATTGGTGTACCGCAGACCCGATGTTCGCTGCCTCTTCGCCTAGCTTCTTGTATGCATTGACCATCAACTCATACCTGTCATGAACCTCCATGTTGGAGTTCCAGTTATCTAGGTAAGAATCAGCCGCAGCTTTAGCCGCCCAATCCGTGAGGTGTTTGGGAAAGCATGAGTCGATGATGCGTGTAACCGATGGAATCTGCACCGCATCCGACAGGTTAGGGAACTGCCCTAGCTTATCACTCTTATCGAGCCAATACTTGTGTGCTACAGGGTCATACCTTACGTCAAACTCATGCCCGGTATGGTACTTAATCATATAATACCCCCTGTGAGGCCCGTATAGGCCCGTGGTTGAACGTTTGCCCTTTACCCCTGCCTACCCTACCAGTTGTAGTCATCACCCTCTTTTTCACGGCTATCCGCACCCGGTGTATAAGAGCTAGACTGCCCTGATCGGAGTACTTCAGTCCCACCATTAGGAACCTTCATCCTTTCGGCTGGGTCTTCCAGCTTGATCCCATAGTCTGGAGACTTAGGGGTATTCTTTCTTTCCCTGTTATCCCACACTGATATGATGTACTCCATCTCCTCAGTACAGGCAGGAACCTTGATGCGACCACCAAAGTCTGGTGCGTTAGGGTGCGACTTCACTTCTGGTACCCACATGCTACCTGTTAACGGCTTTCTTTCAAACGCTGGCATTACGCCCTCCTATTTACGTTGATTTGCACTGATGGTACGCCAGATATCTATCTCTCTCTGAGCAGACTGACGCTTGGCTTCCATTACATCTACATCTGTCGTAGTTTCTGACAACCTTTCGATGAAAGTCTTGTACTCATGTGACGCATACGCCCTACTCTCCCTCTCTGCTACAGTACCATCAGCAGTCAGGAAGTGCTGAGCTTTGATAAGCTTCAGATAGTACGGTGCCATCTTAACATAGGCTGATAGCCTACCGAAGTCTTCATCTGTACTTGTTAGATAATCTAATGCTTTCTCAATCACATCATCCGATACTTGTTGCACAGTTCTCACGACCAGAACCCTCCCTCTTGCATTTCTTTCTCCCCTATTATACCATGATGAAAGGCTAAACGCAAGGTGTTAAAGATCATTGTCACCTGATGCCACCACAATACTGAATCACCTGAGGCATGCATCTTGTTATGACACTCAAAGCATAACGGCATGACCAGATAATCCGCAGCCTTGAGTGACGTACCTCCACAATGGGGAGCTAGGATGTGGGCTAAGTGATGTGCAACTATAGTATCATCCAACATACTACAGTTAGCACACTTCAATGTAGCTACCCAATCCCTATACTTCTTACTCTCCCATCGCTTTATCTTTGGAATCATATTCCACACACTCCTGATAGACATTGTTCTTCACTGTTGTCTTCGATGATTAGGTTGCGTTTCTTTAACGCCTCCTCCCAACTAACTTCTTTGATTGGTTGCCCACCCCTTGCACCATCAGGGTAGAACGTCAGCCCCCTAAGGTAAGCTAAATGATTCTCATATCTTTCCTTAGTGTGCTTGCATATCAGATGACATAGCTTTTCTATTGACCAATCCATGTTGCTACCTAGATTAATAGTGCTGCTAATGCTATGATCTGTATACTGTTGTATCTCAGACTGCACACCCATCCTTCTATCCAATCCCTTGAGTGTAGCTGATAGATCATAAGCTGTCTCAATCTTATCAGGATTAATACCTAGCTCAGTCAATGCCTGCGCTGTCGCATCCACCATGTACTGCGCCTTCCACTTGTGACCTTCCTCGATGTATCTCCTGAGGTACGCCTTCGCAAAGACCGGCTCGACTCCTGATGTGGTACCGGCAAGCATCGAGATACTTCCTGTCGGAGCGACAGCCCTGTATCCCTTTGGTCTGGATAAGAATAGCCTGTCACAGTGTTCGTTTGCACCTCGCTCTGACTCATCCTTCCATACCTGTAACCATTCTTTGAATTCATCAGTGACCTCGTACTTGTAGCCATGCTTTAGCATCCACTCATGGACACCCATCAGCCCAAGGCCAAGCCTTGAGTTCTTCTGCCTTACTTCCCTTACTTTCTCATAGGGAAGATCAGCCCTGACAAGACCGCAGACAAGGAACTTAGACGCAAGGTACACCACATCTTTAAATTCCTCCAATGTGTCAATGTTCGCAAGATTAACAGACCCCAAGTTACAGACATCAGAATCATCTTCCGACGTGACCTCTGTACAAGCATTTCTAAGTGTTTCATTCTGCTTCTCCCCAAAGTTAAACGAGAACCCCGGCTCACCTGTTAGCACGGCTTGCCTTACGTTAGATTGAAATGTCTCCGACATTGGATTACGCAGCCACGCATCGTCATAGTTTAGGCTGACGTTCATCATGTCAAGCGGTGCATCAAACTCAAAGTCATGCCTCTTAGCATCAGCCATGGTGAATGGCTTGCCTTCCTCAGTGTAAGCACCCTTGATTACAATATCATTCCAGTTCTTAGCGGTCAAGAACTCTTGAACGTCATCATGTAAATGATTCATGCTCATGTAGATAGCAGACCTACGCCCACCACCCTGCATAACATTCTTACCTACCGCATTGATTGTTTTCATCAGGGGTATAGGTCCAGATGCCATGCCTCCTGTCCTGTTTAGCCTACGGCCAGACGGACGAGCTATAGATATATCAGCACCCACTCCACCACCTGTCATCAGACATGACATCATGTTACCAGTGAGGTCAACCCATGACTCTCTAGTATCCTCCTCTAACCTGTGCAAGTAGCAGTTGTTAAAGAACTTAGCTGGTCTACCGGCGTAGTATATATACCTACCTCCCGGCATGAACTTCTGTTCTCGTATGTATCTAGCAAGCTCGTCTTGTTCATCCTTCGACATCAGCATGTTCACTGTGCCATCGGCTGTGCCACACACATGGTTGACGATAGTGTTAGCCCTGTCTTCCCATGTTTCTAGCGGGGTACTAGCATATTTATTTCGGAACGTTGTCTCAGCTAGTTTAGTTCTCCATTCAAATGTCATCGTAATAGTATGCTCCTGTTATGTTTTTATCATGATCCCACTCATCTCCAACCTTGTCTTGATCCATCACCCGCTTTGCCCAACCCAAACTATTAACACTTGATTGAGCTTTGCGTACTGAACTTAGCCATGCATCACCACACTCACTAAGCTCATCAACTAACTCAGCGCAAGATGATATACACTTATCAACTTTTTCTATGACCATCGCAACGTCATGCGCCTTCTCTTCCTCACTCTTTTCCCTTGGCTTGTAGTTTTTGCTCACCCTTGCTCTCCTGTTTGAAGTCATCTGACTCGTCTTCACCGAAGACACCGAACTTATATGCACCTGAGATTTTCAGCACGACCCTAGCGAGAGATCGTTTCTCTGCCATCTCAGTAACGTAGTTACTACGACAGTTGCCTCCCTGTCCATGCCATGCTGAACCAAATGATTCCATGATGACATCACCTTTGTGTGCTGTCGCTTTGATAACAACAAACTCTTTCGATAGAACACACGGATCAAATACAACACTGATGTTATTACCGTACTGAATCTTCTCGATACCAGTGCGGGTTATGATGGCAACAGTCTTCCCACCAAGGGGCATCTTAAAGATGTCCTCTTCGACAACAAGATCATGGTCTTTCACAAGCTGTGTCATAAACTCTTTACGAGTTGTCATCTGTAATCTCCTTAAAGTCCTTTAATTTCAATACGATATAGCTGTCTTCATACTTCATCTGCTTCTGGTGCAGCACGACAACAGGCTTACGATGCTCCGCCTCAGCCACCGCTTGCTCCATCGCATCATGCAACCACTGAGGTAAAGACTTACGATGCTTCACCTCTATACTCCAATGAGGATGCTCGACATCACGGCGTGACTCACCGTTACAACCAGTGCGTTCACCACCTAGTAGCCTAGCTACCTCACGTTCGCAGTGCTTCCATGTAGTCATGATAAGTGCGGGGGATGATTATCGTAGCACAAAGGAGCCGACCAGCAAGAACTACGATAACCTTTACGGACACCCCCGCTTGCCCGACCCATTATCCTGCTGGTCCGTTATTATATTTACTGAAGAACCAAGACTCAGCCTTGGCGTAGCTAGAGAACTTATGATCTTCGATAAGATCAGGATAGAATGTTAGAGCGCTATCGGTATCATCGTATTGATAGATGTCTAACTTCTTAGCCTCAGGTCTCCAGATTCCTTGGAACCTACCACGGTTAAGCCGCTTTGGTTTTCTTTCCATGTATTTTACCACCTAATAGTTTACTTGTCAAGGCTTTCTCTTTACAGCGTTGATACCATTGCTCCTTAGTCTCGTCATCTTTCTTAAACAAATCCCTCTCTAATAACAAGGCTTTGAACAGGTGCTTGAATCCCCATAGCTTACCACCATACCACTGTTTGCTATAGTCTTCAGCCCAACAGGTATCACATAAAGATGTAGGCCAGAGTTGAGTAACACGTTTACCGCATCTGCATTTCATGTTAAGTATCCATATCGTTTAGGGTAGTCTGGAAACAACGGTCCAAATGGTATGCCCTCACCATTAAATTTGCATAGGGATGATTGTTCAGGTATGTATACCTCAATACCCAATCCCCTTGCAAACCCTATTAAGTATTCTAAATTAGGGCGCTGATATTTATACTCAGTTTTATATGAAGGATCATTAGGATCAAGTACCTCTATATCATCCATGTCAACGCCCCATATTCCAATCGTGGATTCATAAAGAGGTCCGCCTTTATAACGGTAGTTCTTAATCCAGTAGATAGCCATACCTAACAGATAAGATATGGATGAATTAAAATAATCCACACCTAGAGAATTAACTACTGTCCCTAAAGGATACGATAGAGCGTTAGGAATATCAGCGTATTCTCTCTGCATATAAAGGGTACTTAAAGAATTCAATCTATCAAAATATCTAGGAGGTAATATTGTAGATTCCTTGAGTAGCTCTAAGGCATGCATCTCAAAGTGCACATCAATTAGTTCCCACATAGAATCCCAAGGCAATCCCCATATTTCCCAGCCATCATCACCCCAAGGTGCATCCTCATGGGTAGATGGAGACAACCCTACTATAGCTATTTGTTTAGCCATTTAATCAGGCTCTCTATTACTAGGTCGAGGGATTCGATACCTATTCTCCCTGTCACGTTTTAGTGCAGCGTCTTTCTCTGCCGCCATCCTATCCCTCCACTCTTGGGTTGTTTCCTTGTGTTGGTACTCAACAGTAGCGGGATCAACCTGTATGACAGGGTGCTTCACCGCTGCCAGCGTTGCATTCCAATACTGATTGACCGGCTGACCCATCCCCTCCATCAGAGTCATACCTCTAGAGGTAGAGAATCCCATACCACCAGAGAAGTTTTCTTTCTGGAACGCATGAACAACAGCCTCATCTAACAGATGTTCGACAGTCTCCAAGCTTACCTCTTTATCTTCCTCATACAGAGGATGAAGTGCTGTGTCTGACTGCCTCTCTGAACCCTCGTACTCTTGTAATGTGAAGTACACTTTGAATAATCTCCTTTTAGCCCATTCAATTTCTTCGTGGGTGTATGCAGTTAACTTATTAACATGTTCGATATGGTTCAAGCACCTATTCTTATAGACTTCAATAGGTACTGTTCCCCTTTTCTTTTCATTGTAATACATCTTCTTTACTAATCCTTCAGCCCGTATCACAATGCGTCTTAACAACGTAGAGTCCGTCATATACTAACCTTTTAAGCCTAAACCATTGATATTATTATTGTTGTAAATCAGGTACTTACGCCAGAAAGGTATGTAAGTAGAGGGAATTATGTCTGAACTAGAAGTCAAGCTCAAGAGGCTCAAGCGTAGGAACTTTGTAGCTAAGAACAATAAGCACAAAGCTAAACGCCACGCCTCTCTAAAAGCATACAAGCGCAAGCCTAAGTACGTCTCACTCGCCGATGATTCCAGTTGATAAGAACTTGCTTATCCCCTGTCCGTGCCAAGTGGATTGATAAACTTCATACTTGTTAACGTCATTCCAAACATCATACCATGTGTAGGTTCGTATGCATCCGTCCCACGACGCAGCAATAGCGACCATACCTGAGTCCTTAGTGCCGGTTCGTGTACCAGCGCCTTGATTACTATATACTGTACCATAAAAGTGTGCCATTGTCAAGCCTCATTCGTATTGCTCAGTGATAGAATCTTCAAGGTACATATCCTCTAACACTTTCATATAGTTACAAGTGAATGTTAAAGGGTCTTGTAAATAATACTCTTCATCAAGACGAGGCTCACGCTTCATTGCCTCGCTCGATCCTAACGGGTACGTTTTATTATATATCAACGACATCTATGCATCTCCTTATGTCTTCCATACAACCATCCATATCCTCAAGATAACTGTCTATACGACGAAGGCTGGTATCAAGACCATCAACTTTTTCAGCCTTATCATACATTTCTTGTAGCTCATCCATCCACTCTTTTACTAGCCTAACGTAATACTCATCGGTATCAGCAGGATGTGTATCAAGTGCAGACTGAAGCTCAAGCACTACCTCATGATCGGATTCTTTAATCACCTCAATAATCTTATGTATCAGTGTCATTAGAATGGCTCCTCGCCTATTGGAACGTGTAGTTTCTCTTGTCTATTGAGGTCATCATCTTGAATGATCTGCCCCAATACCTCATGGAGCGCCTCAATCTCACCTAGATCATACAACTTTAATACATTACCCCTCAATCCTGACTTACAGGTAATCATTACATTAATATTAGTAGGGCTTTTCTCATCATAATAAGCCACTACAATATGTTGATCTAATTGTACAGACATTGCTACATTATTCATAACATCCTCTCATAAGGTGGTATAACTTACTTCATATCTGTCTTCAATAGGAAACTCATCGTTACCAAGAGGTTTAACTTTCTTATTTCTCTTGCGAATTGGGTAGCTCATGCCAGTAACAGGCCAAGACCTACCATAATTCACATGATCTACTAAGCCTCTTGATATACCAAACATATCAGCTATATCTTGAGAGACAGTACCCTCTCGTAGCTCAATGTAGATTTCTTCTACTGTATCTTCAGTAAGTTTACACTTCCAGTGATGTATCATGGTTCTATTCTTCCAGTGTTTCAAGTAAGAATGTAGCATACTGTATAACCTTTAACAAGTCTTGCTTAGATGTGCCTCTCTTATCCCAAGCAGTAGCTAATGTTACTATATTTCCAGCACAAAAGCCAAGGTTATTCTTTATACAATATTCTACAGGTGGTATCGGCAAGTTATAATAGTCTGGTTTCAATTTAAAATGGCCCCCACTGCTCCAAAGAATAAAGCATAAACGAGTGGCACTACTGCTACCAACGAAAGAACTCCCGCTGTAAATACTAAAGCCAATAAAGAAACCTTTAGAATCTTAATGGTTTTATCCATAATCATTTACCTGTTAACTGTTAATGTCTTACTAATTGTTTCGATTGTACCACGTTTTTTACTGCTTGTCAACCCCTTGAGGAGTTAACCTCTAGTCATTCTTAACAAAGTCATAATCTGATGCAAGAAAAGAGTCATCTGCTAGTTTCAGAACACGCATGATTGATCTCTTTCTGTCATCAATTCCATCGGTATCTCCTAGATGGATGTAATCATCATCGGAATTACCTGACCAAAACATCTGGTTGTATACAAAGTTTATTTGTTTAACGGTATACCCATCGACTAAAGCTTTTACTAAGTTTGAATTATCCATTTGAACTATGCTTCCTTATAGAAGGTTAATGTTAACAAAGAAAATGCCTCTCTCAGTGATGTCGTTCATCCCATCTGGCCCGTAATCTGTAGCTGTGCTGTTTGCCGTTGGTTGAGAAGGAACAGCAGTTATCATGGAAGGGAACCAAAAGGGGGGAGAGCCAGCCGAAGCTGACCCTCCCGGTAGATTAGAAGGAGTCTTGTAGGGCTGTGAGGTCCAGAACACCTGCCTCGTAGGATTCTTTCGTTACCGCCCGATCACCTTTCAGCTTGCCTGTTAAGGTCTTTGCACGGTCCGCTCTGAGTCCCTTGAACCCTGACATGACTGCTTTCTGTAGCATTTCGGGCAATTCCAAAGGATAATCACAGCCTGCTAAAGCGTTGGTAGTCATCCAGTCGTTGATAGTAGTACAGATATCAACCTCATACTTACGCCAGCTAGCAACCTGTTTCTCTTGATCCCACTTCTGCACCTCCAACTCTGGTGCTGTTAGGAACGCCGCTTCTTCCTCTGATGGGACATATGGCTTGCACATAAAGTCGATAGAATCCTGTAACGTATTCGTATCGTATATGTCAGCCGCCATCGTTTCCAGCAGGACAGCCGCATAACTCTTAGCTCTGGCAACGTAATCAACCTGTACGTATGATCCCGTTTCCAGCTTGGCCTCGTACCGCTCCCTAGCTTCACGTTCAAAGTCAAGCTCGTTCCGTCTGTCCAAGGTAGGCTCATCCGGCTCCTTATGTCCAAAGGTGAGATGTAGCCGTAGATTACCCAAGGCTCTGCACTTCGTCTGACCCCTGAGTGAACGTATCAGGTTAGGATATTCCTGTGCCATGCCGATCATTTTATTTAACTGTTTCATGCTTATTGCTCCTTAATGTGTGTTGTTTGAAAAGGCTTGTGCTACTAATACCGCATCATGCCTATCATAAGGCATTTTTACATCTTTCTCTTTTACATCTTCCTCATAAGTCGAAAGAGAATCTTCTAATGATGTAATTGCTATCTCTACACCATCAGGGAAAGTAAAGTATCCATCTTTATGATATATGGACATATTACCAAATTCCCTGTAGAAGTCTACATAGTGCCACCAATCTTCAGCTATCTGTTCTGCCATATCTGCGCTATCATATTTCATCTGTGCTGTTCTCCAATAATGGGTTTATACGAACATCTACATCAGTGGGCATTTTACAGTGAGGAGCACAGGAAGTCAAGGGCGGACTGTTGTATCGTCCGTTTATATACCCTTTACTTTCGAGCACCGGAACTACACTTACAGCCCGCCATGATGTGAGTCGCGTAGGGGCGCGTCAACATAACAGCCTTCGGTAACAATCATCAGAGGTGCCGTAATTAGCCAGTGAGGAACAGGACTGCTTCACCGTCCGTATATATAGCTTATACAGTATTAGCAGTACAGTGAATCAAGTCTTCTGTAGTCCGTAGTCTTTAGTCTGTTCTCTCTATTACTGGTAACACCTTTAATGTAGCTGGGTATGATATCCCTCCCGCGCACACACACGACAGTTCAAACCAACCCAGTTCCCAAACCATGGTGCTGTTCGGACCCGCGGGGATGAGCGTAAGCGATTCGCCGCCCTCTGTTACGAGCGTAAGCGAGAAGACAAGCGGTGCCGGGCAGGGAAGACACTACTATGCTCCAGTTCGTCCCTCACTGGTCTATATATGGCTCGGAGGCTACCCCCTAGGCACCCCCCTCGCCGTAGAAGTATATATAAATGTCCCACCCATACAGCGAAGGGTATTTAACACTAACATAA
>Ga0208299_1001388_pt1 | contig 18271 bp, 34 predicted proteins | sample 15_taG_FD_184089 | JGI IMG/M metagenome (GOLD analysis project Ga0208299, IMG submission 184089) | Marine viral communities from the Subarctic Pacific Ocean - 15_ETSP_OMZ_AT15312 metaG (SPAdes) (version 2) | ecosystem: Environmental > Aquatic > Marine > Oceanic | place: Pacific Ocean | collected...
TATCGTGTGGCGTAAATTCATACTCTACTTCTATTCCTATTTTAAAAGGAAAATCGTCTGAATCTTTGTCCTGATATTTAGATGAAGAATACTGACCTAAATTGCCATCTTCCATTTCTATATCAAATTGGTACATTAATCCGAACTTACTTTCCCAAGTTCCATTTCCTTGTACATTAATTGGTTTACTTTTCATTTTGATTGGTTTTAAAATTTCTGAGGTACATTAATATCTTTGCGTCTTGCACCTCTTTAGACGCTTTTTCTTTTTCTAATTCTTGCTCTCTTATGTCTAAGAATAAATCTTTCATTTTAATATTATTTATTTAATTCATTTAAGCAATCTTTTAGTAATTCGTGACACTCTGTAAGATGCCATTCGAAAGCTGCACTTGTTTTCTCGTAAAGATGTTCTCCTTTATAAAGGTTCTCCAACTTATCCAGATGCTCCTTAGAGGTGTGCTGAATCTTTACTGATAATCTGTTCTTTAGGTTCATAATCTTAGGTTTTATTCATTATTTAGTTTTTAGGTTCTTCTCCCCATCCGAATCCGATTACACGATAAGCAAAGCCACCTGTTCCATCAAAATTCTGATTGAATCTCCCTATACTCTGAAAGCAAATGTCACCGAGATTTTCTTTCCTAAAATCTTTTTTCTCTCTTAGGGTTAATTCTATCGGCATTCTGATTACTTCTCCGCAGCCATTAGTATAAGTTTCTTTTGCATCCATATCTGTTACCTCCCAGACAAGCCCGAAAAAAGGTTGTGCTATAATCGTTCCTACTCTTATTGACTTATTATTGTATGCGTCTAAAATATTCTGTTCTTCAGTTTTCATAATCTTAGGTTTTAATTAATACTTCTTTAAATTCTTAGTACAAATTTAAAGTAATTATTTTAATATCCTAGCTTTTTCTTACTTTTCTTTTAAAAAAAATCACTCTACCTGATTAAAAATAATTTATATTTTAAATAACTTTAGATTATATGCTTGTTTATTATACCTTATTTTAAGCCGTTTTAAGGCGTTTTGTTGTATCTCTAATCTATGGTATAGCTTGTCGGAATAAAGTATCTTGGATAGCTTTAAAATGAATATGCGGGTGTCTTTAATACGTGCTTCTTCCAAGCTGATTAAATAAAGTAATTGTTCTAAGGTTTCCAGTTCTTTTTTCATAGCTTGATAATTTTATAATCTTGCCCCCTATTCTTGTTCCAGAGATTAATTAAAAGGATTGCCGTTTCAGTATCGAATCCCCACTTTCTTTGTAAGGCACGTATTCCTATTGTACCCTCAGCGTGTAAAATATCCAGATACTTGAATACTGCTTTCTCTACGTCGGTTGTTGTTCTTTCTCTCATTTCTTAAAGTTTTTAGGATTATGTTTATCTAAATCAACAAAGGGCTTTCCATCTATGTAAGTTGGTACTATTCTTTGTGGCTTTAACATTTGATATACTTCTACTACTGACAAGCCAGTCATCTCAGCAAAAGTTTTAGGTGTTACGAGTGTTTCCATTAGTTAGTGTTTAAGTCCGAAAAATCGTTTTCGTTACGTTCAATTTGTGGTAAATTAATTTCATTGTTATAAATAGCTTCAAAGATGTCAAAGGAATAAAGGTCTAGTAAGTAAATAATGTCCTTTCCTTTGTAGGTCATTCCAGTTACGTAGCCGTCTTCGTAGGTGACTTCTATCTCAGCGTTGTCACCCCACAAGTCAAGTTCTTCCTGTTCCATTATGAGGTCTACTTTTATAGTATTTTCCATTGTTTAGGTTTTATTTGATTAATTCTAAATTTAATTCCTGTGCTACGTAATTAATATGCTTTTGAGTTGTCATACTCCACCATCCTAATTGTTTAAGAGTGCTGCCATCTATTGTGGCAACGTGGGTTACATAGCTGATAACTTTATTCCCTTCAATTCTTAGATTCTGGTTGTATCTTCTTAGTTTCATAGTTTAGAGTTTAATTGTTTTAAGTTCGGGATCATCAGGAAATGGGATTGCCCCATTTACATCATCACATATAGCCCTGATAGTGTCCTCGTGCGAGGTGTGACAAGTTAGATTACTTCCTAATTGCCATCCTGCACGTAAATAACACCACCAAGAGTTCTGACCTTCATTGCCAATCTCTGAATGTATTTCAGACACACGTGGATCATTCTGAATGTCCGATAGTGTCCTGCACTTTTTATATTTTTTTGCTTTCATTTCGTTTAGGTTTTAATTGTTATAAAGTTTTTAAAGTAAGCAAATGACCTAAAATAGTCTTAGAACTATCTAAGTCTAATTTCATTTCTAAAATCTCTTGTTCTGAATTTAATTCATTAGGAATATCAAACTCAGTGTTTTCAATAAATAATTGGATTTGCTTAATAATGTCGTTTTTGTGTTCTGTTGTTGTCATAATATTTAGGTTTTAAAAAGTCGCCTACTTTCCTAAGGATTTCGGCGACCTAAGATTATTTGGTTATTTTTTTTAAGTAGCTTAGAAATTTACTTGCCTCAAATACACCTCCAGAGGGGATATGATTAAAGTCGCTAGAACGCCTTATGTATGCTTTTACTTCAGGGGTGTTAAATGCTCGGTTTACGTAGCAGTATTCATCTCCTTGTGAAAAACTCCATCCCTTAACTGAGTAGCTTTCTCGGTAACCCTCCCCCATTCCAAATCTTGAAGTGCAAACCCATCTGGTAAGGGTGTGGTCGTGTGCGTAACGACTAACGACTTCTTCAAGAGCAAGTATATACCCCTTAATGGTTTGGTCATTTGCGTGTTCTCCGATATAGATTTCATTTCTCCAATCTATCATTTGTGTGCGTGTTGTTTTCATAATATTTAGGTTTTAGGTTTTGTTGATTATTTAGTATTAAATTGATTATTTAAAAACTCGGTAGTGTCCTCAATCATTTCAGCTTTCCATCCAAGTTTTTCCATTCTTTTATACTGCTTGGTAAGTAATGATTGTAATTTTTGAAGTTCTTTGTTTTCAGTTTTCATAATATTAGGTTTTAGGTTTTGTTAATTATAATTGTATGAATCTGTAATGTCCGTGAGGATTGCAAGAACAAAACATTTTGTCTAATTCAGATTCATTATTAATAGTGTGATAAAAGGTATTATAATTGCCTTTTAAATAATCCCCATTTTCATCAATAGGACTGCCGCACCCATCCACTTTGTATGAATCTTGTTGAATCTTGATAGGATAGTTTTTATCAATGGGTTTAGAGGCATCTTGTAAGTATCTTTGGTATCTGCTTAGTGTCATTTTCTTAGGTTTTGGTTATTGTTTTAAATTGTTAGTACAAATATAATACACTTTTAAAGGAAAACCAAATAAAAAAGCAATTATTTTTAAAAAAACTTTCTCTACCAGATAGAAAAAAAATAAAAAAAAATAATTAAAAGACATAAAAAACCCCCCAAATCCGAAGACTTGAAGGGCTTAAAACCTAATCTATGAAATACAAATGTACTAAAATCCCAATAACTCTAGTAGACTTTTTGCAGTTTCTATATCTATTTTTCCAAGAATAACCGCCCAGACTACTGAACCGCCTATTAAATAGGATGCTAGTTTTAAGACCTTTTCCTTGTCGAATTTACTTTGTTTTAATTCTTTAACCTCTTTTACTATTCCAGAAAGCGGCAAAGGTTTAAGACCGCTTACAATTACTGACTTGATTAAATTTGGCATCTTCATTTTGCTCGTATTAGTTCATATTTAATGTTCTTATTTCCTTTACTCCATTCATAATAAAATCGTAACCACGCTGCCCCTAAAGGCTTAGGTGGTCTGCCCTGTTGTATATGCCACCCCCCTGCTCCATCTTGATACTCGTCTTTATAAGTAGGTAAGCATACGTGCATCTGTTCATCTTGATATGGCTTTCCCATTGTACTCAGTCTTGCCCTTTGGTAAGTAACTCTCCATTCTTCGTGTATGTGTCCACCTACGATTATATGAGCATCAGGTAAAAAAGTCGCCCTTCTATTAGCTTGTATTACTCCCTTTGTGACTGGTCCACCGCCACCGAATCCGTGATGATACCATAAGTTACACGTTTCTCCACCACCACCTTTGCCTTTTCTCATATCTCTGAACCTTAACTGAACCCATCCAGAATACCCACCAGAAACAATGTTACTTCCTGTTTCTTTGTTTAGACCATAAATTAATCTCTGGTTTAAGTCTATTTCTTGTCTTTTTAAGATACTGGTTTCGTGGTTTCCTTTACCCAAAAGTAGTATATTTTTAGCATAGGGTTTATAAAATTCGACTGAAGAATCAACCAAAGCGTCAAAGTAATTCAAACATTGATGCTCTGGTCTTATATCTCCTTTTGTTCCTCTAGGGTCGTACTTGCCCTGCATAGCACAGAAAAGGTCACCAAAGTCCATTATTAAAGCATCTCTTTCAAGTGCTTGGTCTAAGTGTTTTTTCTCTAGTTTTTGGTCTGTCTTTGGGTTGTCGTGGTGTCTATCTGAAGACAATAAAAACCATTGCTCCCAACCGCCTTTTCCCTTATAGGGAATATGAAGCGTTATACTATTACTTGCGTTCCTCTCTACTCTCACGTCAGTTGTTACGGCTTAACAATTAGTAGTCCCTCTGTATCTCTGATGTCTATATGACACCAAGTAGGTGCAAAAGCACCATCTTCAATAGTCGTTAAACCTACCTTTTTGTATATGTCAAAATTCTGAATTATATCTTCCCTTACTTCGTCAGCTTTCATTCCTTTTACTTTCAAGTCAATAGCTCTGCCGAATCTATGTTGGCTCATAGAAGCCCCTACGCTGCACTTAGGAGGTCTGAAACCACTATATTGATACTTACCCCCACTAGACCAGTTATTTATCGTACAGGGCTTTCCTAAGCGTTCTCTGATGAATTGTGCTAACGTAACTATTTTAGGGTCTATAAACCATACACTAGACGTTCCGAACCTCTTATAAGTGTCGGGGTCAATAAACTCCTGTAAAGAAAAATTACTTGTTAGTTTCAACTGAATCTCGCTTTATCTCTTTAAATTGAACATCCGTGTATTCTGGCTTACAAGAAACAATCCATCCAAAAATCAATAGACCTGATATGACGATAATCATATCCCACTTGTAAAAATCAATCCATCTATAAAATTTCATAAGTGTTTTAAATATTCCCAAAGCCCGAAACCGCCACCGAGCAATCCGGTTAATGTTTTGTTTTGAACGTCTTTATCTCTGACCTTTCTTTTTAATTTATGATGGCTTTCTTGTAGGTCGTCAAATTGCTCTAAAAGTCCTTTATCCCCCAATCCAGAACCACCAAGCACCTTGACAACACTTTTACATTTGTCATCTATGCAATCAATCTTGTCGGATTGTAACTTAATTAAATCAGTCAGGTCGTCTATTTTCTTTTCGATACTCATTCTGGAGGATTTGGGGGTGTCCATTCTGGGGTTGCCATTAATTCAAGTGCCTCAGCGTGTGTCATTATTGCACTTCTGTCTGCTTCTGGAACACTCTCTATACTCGTAGGAATATGAGGTGAACCAAATATCCACTTAACTATAAATTCTGTTCCATCTAAAGAGTATCTTAATGATTCTCTGTTCTCTATTACTTCTGCAAAATTTACTAAATTTATAGAATCTGTTTTTATCGTAATATATGATTTCATTTGTTTTTATTATTATGGTACATCAGTTACTCGGTCACCCTCAACCATTCCAGAACTTAGTCCTTGATTAATATTATCGGGTGCGTTATTTACTTTATCATCTATTGCCATTCCGCTACTTGTACCATCATTGGAGTTGGTAGAAGCATCTGGGATAGTCCAATCTGAGCCATCCCACGTTGCATCTTCGCCCATTCTCCAATATCCTACAAGACCAGATTCTCCAGTTAAATCTGTTGGAGAACCTGAGCCATCCCATATATCACCTATTGCTTTAGCAGAGTCAAATATCGCAATATCATCTATATTGCCACTCTTAAAGGGAGAACCCCCTGCATAACTCGCTACCCTTAATTCAGAAGTACTGACAGGCAAAGTTCCTGTTACTGCTGTACTGCCAACCGAAACACCATCTTCAAATACTTCTAATGTAGAGCCATTATACACCATCATACAATGATGCCATTCATTATCTAAGACTGCTCCACCTTGTATAGTATAATGCGTTCCAGTATAAAGTCTATATTTTATGCTTGTTGATGTGCCTGCTTGAAAAATAGTAAATTGTGCCGTGCTTTCTACTCTTGCTATTACATATGCGTTTGAAGCATCCACCCCTGATTTAATCCAAAAGGAAATGGTACAAGCCGACGCACCATCTAATAATTGCCAGTTACCGAAGTTTATTAAATCGTCCACCCCATCAAACTCCATTGAGTGACTTGACCAATTATTTAATTGAGGTTGGTTTTTCAGTTCCCAATTTCCATTAAAGAATGTGCCAGAATCTCCCATACGATACCAAGCTACAGGATTTAAACTTGTTAAATTTGTAGGTGCTGCTGATATGGTCGCTACATCAGTAGGAGAAAGAGCAGTATCCCAGATAGCCACTTCATCTATATTGCCTTGAATTACACTTGCGCCTGCAAATAATCCCTCACCAATATAAAGGTTTCCTGTTGCACTATTTAGTGTGCCAGTTGTTGAGGTGTCAGTAATAACCGCTACCCCATCCTCATAAATTATGGCAGTAGTTGTTGAATCATCCCAGACAAAACATATATGATGCCAGTCACCATCACATAAATCACCTGCTCCCGTGCCTGGTGGTGGTACTTCAACCCCTCCTAATGTTTTAAAACTATTGCCGTAAGTCCCCCTTAATCTGTATGTAAATCTTCCTTTAGTATTAACTGCAGCGGCTGAACCCTGATAAATATCAAAGTGCAAATTTAAAGATATTAACACACCAGCAGTAGTATAAGTACCTGATTTAAACCATCCTGATATTGTTAATGCAGTTCCACCATCCAAAGGTGTAAATGAACCACAATCTACATAATCATCCACTCCGTCAAAGTCAAGTGAATAAGTATTGTCAAAGGGGGTCGGGGGTGTAGGGGTTACTCCCTCACCTCTCCATAACATAAGGCGTTTCTTTTGTCGCATTAAAAGTCCTGATAAAAGGTTAAGATTAAACTTAAAGAATTTGCAGTATATGTTCCCGCACCCCTTGAAACTAAACAAGCGTATAAATCGTCACCACCTACCGCTTCACATACTATTCCTATGTTCGGTTTAGTGGCTACTGAGTTGTCAGCAAAGTCATAATAAGTGTCTATGCTTGTTACTCCGCAAATCTTAGGAATATCAGCGTCTGCTATCGTTAAGGCTGAATCGTCTGTAAAGGTTGTTCCTGTGGGGTCTGCGTTAAAAACTACCAAGTCTAAGGCTATGTCTTGCTTGTCTAAATCTCCCAAAGTAACACTCACTAAAGTTGATTCTGAGCCTACTTCTAAAGCTGCGTCTGTTAGGGTTAATTTTGTTCCTATTAAGTCACCATCTGCATAAGTTGTAGCCGTTGCACCTACTGATGCTCCTGTTATGTTGATTACTTTTGTTCTGCCTACCGCAGTTTCTACTATTGTACTCTTTCTCATTGTTTTATATTTATGTTATTTCTGCACCGAATAATGTTATTGTTAAGTCTGTTGCTGAATCTATTTGAAAAGCTATATTCCCACCAGTTAAAGCTATAAAGTTATTAATCATTTCATTATTATTTTTGGCTAAGCTTACCTCCCAGATTATAGCCGTTGTTTCATCGTAGGTCGTTCCCTCACTTACAAAGATACTATATTTAACCGCACCATTTGAAGTATTCGATATTGCTATTGACTTAACGATACAAGTAGTTTCTGAGGGTACGGAATAAACCACTTCAGCACCTGTTCCTGATGGTCTTAATTGTCCTAGTAATTTCTCTTGAATCATAGTCTGAAATTTGCCGTTACAATATAAGATGAATTGCCCAAAGTCGGGTCTGCTGAATCTGTTGTTAGTTCTAACTTCTTAGCTTCTACAATTTGAGTGTCAGTAGCCAACCACGAACCGCTATAAAGTTCTCCTTTCTTAATCCTTGAAACACTACTTAATAAACTTGTCGTATCTACTCCTTGTGGGATTGTAGCCGTATCTGTTATTAACCAGAACGTATCTTCTGCGGAATAAGCAGGGGTCGTAAAGTCTGTTTCTATTGTCCAGTCTATTAAAGTAATACTCTTTCCTACTGGTGCAGCAACTATCTGAATCGGTGTGGTGAATAACGCTTTTACCTGAGCAGAATTAATAGTGACCGACTTCTGAAAAGTTCCTATCCATTTATTCATCCCTAAGTCTGATACGTAAGTCCAGAATCCATCATATAGTTTGTCATATACCCGCATCCCTTCGGTGGGTGTTATAGCAAACCAAGTATCTAAGCTTGAATCGTACCTTACAAAGTCATCCTCTAAAGCACCATCCCAATCTGCTGAGGGTGTGCCAACTAAAATATAAGCGTCTTGGTCTATCTCTGCTGCTGCTGCTGACGTAGCATCTATGAATTGATTAACTGGTGGTAGTGACGTTCTCTGTTCCCAACTTAAAGACCCTTTCTCGCTTTTAAGAATCTGTGCGTTCTTTGAAGCCGTCGTGAAATCCTTCGGGGGGTGGATTTGTGCGTTAGGTATGTCTATATGTAAACTTTCAGGCATTTAATAAAGTATATCGTTTTGCGTTTTCTTCAACTATCTGTAAGGCACTTTGTTTAGGTGTTAGCTCTGCTGAGAGCTTCCCTGTTGCCGTGCCAGTAAATTGAATATTCATATATCTTTTTTTAAGATTTATGCTATTAACTTTTGTAAATTCTTCATCTAAAGTAATAGTTTGTATCGTTTCCCATACGTCGGTATCACTTTGTCTTATTGTTATTACTGGCGTTCCTGTTCCGTTTCTCCAGAATAAATCTAAATAAAAAAATGAATACTGGTCTAACTTTGTAGAAGTCCAGTTATTATCACCCCCTGTTAAATCATATCCACCTACTAGAATCATTTTAAAATTATATCAATATAAATCCATACTTGTTGCTGCTCTCGTCCTTTCCGTCGTCATAATCAGGATAGGCACTAGAGTCATTTTCTTGTATATCTTTAATGTATTGTTTTAGGTCTTTCTTCCACCTTTCCGCTTGTGCTAAAATAGAGTTCCTCAATGCTCCGTAGTCAGTCCTTGAACTCTGTTGTGAAAACTCCGTATTATTAACCATTATCCCCTGACTGGTAATATGATTTCTCACTTGTGGCAAAGCGTCATAAAGTACATACCAACACACCATTGACTTAATAAAATTATCATATAATGTTTCATCTTCAGCTACCCACGTTGTTGTTTCTACACTCGTTAAGATAGTATCGTAGTAAGTTTCTCCTAATAAATCCCTTAAATAAGACCTTTGTGCAGGGAGAATATAATTAGTAAATACTTCCTCGTCAAATGAAGCATCTGGCACACATTCTGTGACTATATCTGAAGTTAAAACTACCTTAGTATTAAACGCCATTTTCTTTTGTTTCTTTCTTTACAAACTCACCTTCCAAATCTTCGATAGGTTCTTTGCCTGTTTCTTCCCTTAGTTCATTAATAGTCCAAACATCAGTCAGAGTAACCCTGTCACTGCTAGACACTGGTCGTATAGGCATTATTCTTATCTTTAGACCTCCTAGTATAGTATCGACTAAAACGCCCTCAAAAGCCGTTAAAATAGGTTTTCTATAAGCAGGGATTACTGAATTGTTTACCATTTCGAAAGCAGTCCTTATGTCGCTAGAGTTTGCCAACTTTCCTGTTACTTGCATCATTAAAGCTGAGTGCCATCTGTGACCCTCTATAATTCCTTCTTTTGCTAGTTGTTTAAGTTGTAAAAACTCTCCTGTTTGTGGGGTGGTAAATTCGTGTATATTAGCTGCCTGTTCTTTGTCGTCTAAGAGTTCAGCCACTACCTTTCTTGAATTACCTTCGCCTGTGTACTTATTAACTATGTCCCTTATATATTGTTCTGGGTCTTTGCCGTCTGGCGGCTCACCAAAAAGCTGAAGTAAAACGCTAGGAAAAAAGCCATTGTCTAACTTAGAAAGATTAAACGTGGAAATCTTGTACTCAATGTCTGCATCTTTTAAAGCACCCGAATAATCTGGCACTCCGTAAGTCTGATATTCTGGTTCGTAGTTCTTAACGTGGATTAAGTAATTACTTTCTGTTCCAGTTAAATCAATCTCACTTATAGGAAATTGCTTATTAGGATAGGTTGTGTCTGTTCCTATGTCCCTCCAGAAGTTAGAAATATAAGCCCTCTCTCCATCCTGTGAAAGTCGTATAGTCGTAGCGTCCCTGTGGAATAGATTAACCCTGTCACCCTCTCTTACGACTTCTATATAAGCGTTCCCGAATACTATGTAATCACTCTGAACTTTCTTGTAAACCTCGTACAAGGTTTCATCGTTTGAGTTTATGGCTTCGGCATACTCAATTTGCGGGTCTGTTAAGTCCTCAGAATAAAGTAATTTACTGCCTACTGAATAAACGACCTTGCTTTCCAGTACTGCACCATTAGTAGAAGAACGTCGTTTCCTTAAAGCTAAGTCGTTAATCCAAACATTCTTTGAACCCTCAAAGAAAGGAATCCACTTAGACCTAGTATTTGTCTGGTTTATGTTCTCTCTGGTAACATTTGGCGTCTGTACTCCTGTGACACTAGCAAGAATCCTATTTCTTGGACTTTTCCTCTGTCCGTTGGATTTTGTCTTTATGTCCACCTTCGTATAGTTTTTTAAGTTCGGTTTGTGTTGCCTTTGATAAAATGTGCTGACCATTTGAATCGCTGATAGCACATTCTAAATACTTGTCTTTTACTTTATACTTCATAATTAAATAAAAAAGGGTGAACAGCATCCACCATCCACCCTTCAAAGTTAGTTAAAATAAATCTACGAACCAAAGTCCACGGTCCCAGAAGCATTGCTCTCAATAGTACCGACGTATTCTCGTACTATTTCAGCGTGTTCTGCCGTTAGGGTGATGGTGTATTCATTAGCACCAGAAAGTTCGCCCTCAATCGTTGTATTGACATTAGCTATACAACTAGCTTCCTTCCCGATAATGTTATCCCAACCGACAACAAATCCTCTAAGATACGTTCCTGTAGAGTTTGTTCCCTCAATTACTGCCGTAATCTCTCTAGCATCAACCAATTCTTGTAATCTCTTACCTTTGGTTTTGTCTACTCCACGTACTTTAAACTCAACCGAGTTTGTGAAAGTAGCCGTGCCGTTTTCGTTAGTGCCTTCAGAGTTAAAACTTTTAGTCTTAAATTCTCCCTCATACTCATACCACTTGTCACCTACTCCTGTTGTTACTGCCGTGAAGTCTTGTAAACTCCCTGCCGTAAAAGAAGTAATGTTGCAAGTTTCAATGAGGAAAATTCTCGCTAAAGCTGCCCTGTTTTGCTCGTTACAAGCTAGAATTAAATCATTTGAAATTCCCATTATTACTTAGTTTTAAAAATTAGTATGCAAAGCTGATTAACTCTGGATGCAAGATTTGCGCACCTAACTTGAATTTCACTTTCATTCGGATTACTTCGTCATCGTCAGAATACCAAGTCTTAACCTCGTTAGATGGACTCAAAACATCAGCACCAACAATCAGGTTAGATGGTGTAGTGAATACACACATATTAACACCAACTCCCGATGCTTGTGGGTTATCTACGTCTGCTAAGTGGGTGTCCCACCCTTTAACCTCTACTACTTCAATTCCTCTAAACTTAACAATTGTACTACCATCTTCTAGGTTTAGTTGTCCCTTTTCGTTTTGAGTATCTTCTAACGTAGTAAGATAGTTGTCCATTATGGAAGAAGTAACATAAAATTTCTTCTCACTTCTATCAACTGCCCTTAACGTCTTAGATTGATTTTCGTACATACTACGGAAAAGTGTAATTGCACCATCAGCAACCATTGCACCGGCTACCTCAATGTTTGAATCTGTATTCATATCTAAATACTGACCAACTTGTCCTGAAACGTCTCCAATCAAATGTACCCATCCGTCGAACTGGTCGTAATCTGAAGAAGCTGAAGCCGCATCTGCAAACCAACAAATTCTAGGAATGTCGCTTTCAAGACCTTTCATTAAAGAAGCCCTTAAAATGTCCTCTACTATCGTTCCTTGTAAGTCGTCAATCTCAACTCCTAACTTAATTGCTTCCTCAAAGATAGTTCCGTCAAATGCGTCTTCACACTCTTCTAGGTTACTCTTTACTTTTGCAGTAGAAATTGTTCTGTCTGAAATTGATAACGAACCCTGCTGAGAGAATCCGCAAGTAGTGTACTTGCGTAGAATCTTACTAAGGTTGCCCGGTATGTACAAGTTAGTTTTGTCTACTACTTGCATCACTTTATAAATACCGAATACATCTTGTCCACCCTCTTGTGGCTTGTAGAATAACTCGGTTAGAAATTCCCTTCCGTTATAGGTGTGAGAAAAACTTGTTGTAACTGAATTTGCCATTTTATTTTTTTATTATTAATTAATATCCTTTTAATCTTGCTGAAATTATCGTCTTTAAAGTGTTTCCAAATACACCCTCAGTATTTTCAACTTCCTCTGTTGGCTCTGTGTCCACTTTTGGTGCTACTTCGACTGGTGTTGCTTTGTACTTAGAAAGTTCCTCTGACAATATTTTGTTGGCTTCTACTAGAGTTTCTTTTTCTCCGTTTAGTGAAGTCAATGTTTCTGCTAACTCCTGATTCTCTGTTCCTAGAGTGTCAAGCGTTGTAGCTATCTCAGAAATTTCGTTTGTTATTTCGTTTTCGTCTGCAATCTTTACTTCTTTGTTTGCAGATATAAAGTTGGTAACCTTTTCTGTAAGGTCTTTCAACTGGGTTGTTAATGGGTTCAAGTCCATATCGTTTAGTATTTGTTCTTTTTGGTTGTTTGTTAAAAAACTATTAATTATCTTTTTTTTATTAATCTTTGCAGCAATCTTCACTGGTGCTTTTATGCTAGTCACAAAACCCAGTTCCTTTGCTTCTTCGGGGCTTAGAAATTTATCCTCGTTCATTATATCTCGGATTGTTTCTTCGCTTTGTCCTGTCTTTTTAGTAAAGATAGACACCATTCGGTTGTCAATCTTACGCATATCGTCTGCAACACTATCAAAATCTTCTGCACTTCCCTGTGCTAGAGTATGAGAATTATGTATCAAAAAAAGCGAATTTTCGCTAATCTCTACTTCATCCCCTGCCATTGATATAACTGCCCCTGCTGAAGCCGTTGCTCCTATTATATTGACCTTAGTATTAAAAGGGTGTGAAGCAATTAAGTCGTGGATAGCAAGACCCTCAAAAGCACTACCACCCAAAGAAGCTATATTTACTACAAGTTCTGTTTGTGTGTTTCCTAGTTCTGTCTTAACTGACTCTAAGGTGTTTCCCTCGTCAAAGAAAGAATCCCCAATCTGTCCGAAGATGTCTATTTCTGTGAGGTCTGAAGATGCTTTAATCTCAAAATGTCGCATAGGACAAAAATACTTTAAGGAATTTGCAATCTCTTGCAACTTCTATGCAAATTATTTTTTAGTGACTATTTCGTGTATCATTCTAAAGGATAGGTTGTACTTAAAGCAAAGGTCGTCATATATATCAGTCATACTCATTTGCCCACTTATAACCATTGTATCGTAGTCTTTATTTATAGCCCTGTTCCTTATAGCTTTTCTGTCGATTAGATTATCCTTTGCCATTTGATAAATAACTTTCTCTGAAATATTATCTTCAAATTGTTTTGCGTATTCTTTTATTAAGTCCATATATGTTACCTCCATAATTCTATTGCTCGTTTCCAGAATCTTATTATCATTACCCTGCAATCATTACAGGACATATTTTTAAGTGGATAGGGTTCAATGTATTTGTCAAACTTATTAAATAGGGTTTCTAGCTCTGTCCTGTCTGCGTACATTCTACCGCTTACCTTTTTATAAGAGTGTAATATTTCTCTCTTCTCTTCGTCGCTTATTAGGTCGGCTCTTTCTTCTAATGTAGTTGGCATTTTGGACTTTTAATAGTTATTTTATTAGCAATAGGACATCCGCAATCGTTACACTTTTCGACCTTTAAAGTAAATCCTAAAAACTCGTAACCTTCCCTAAAAAACATACATTCCTTGCAAATGTTATATCTCCTTTTCTTCTCTATTTTATTAGTAAATAAACTATCCATAAGACCTTATCCTATCTCTGCTTCGTTTGTTACATTCAATACACTTGCCTGTTGTTCGGTTGTATCAGTCACTACATTAACCACTTTTATTGTGTCCATCTGTGAGACAAACTGCTCAGTAGTGCCAGAAATATCTGTCGGACTTTCTGGAAAGCTAATAGGCGCAGGGATTCCCCCTTGTTGGAATTTTGTTATTCCTCCATTCTCAAAAGCTATACCACCCCCTGCTTGATTTATACTACTTAATAAAGCACCATATCTTGCAGTACTACGCTTGTTTATAACGGCTTCACCGCCCTCAAACTCGTATTGACCATCTATTGTAGGTATTCCCCCTCTAGCGTGGCTCTTGCCTTGTAATACTCCACCCTGTGCGAATTGTTGTGAGGAAATCAAAGACACCTGTGCTGCTGATTTTACTATTGCTAGTGCCGTAAGTATTGCAGCCTGTGAAATCCCTGCTGCACCAAAAGTAATAGCGTTGGCAGGATTTGCTGAAGCATTTGCATTGATACCAGATATTTCTTTTCCTAAGTTTACTCCGACCTCTGCGATTGCTACTGCTTTGCGTCTTTGTCCTGCTTTTTTAAGTATAGCTGCTTCCTCTTGACTTCCCTTTTCAACACCTTTTAATTGTGAAGCCGTTAGTGCATCACTTAGAGAACTTAAAGCGACTACTGACTTACTTGCTATTTCTAGTTTAGCATCCTTTTTACGTTGTTCTGAATCTAATTCTTCCTTGTTGGCATTATCTCTTAATTCCTTTAGTCTTGTGTCGTGTTCTAATTGACTTATTTCTTCATTCTGTAGAGATATTGCTAACGCTTGTTCCTTCCCTGCAAGTGTTTCCTGAAACTTTGCAATTAAAAAATCAGAGTCCTCAATTATTTCTTCTTCATCACCGAAAAATACTTTGCTTAAATCTCTGTTAAGTGCTTGTTGTGACGCTACTTCTTGGTCAAATTGGCTAATTACATCCTTTGTATGGTCAAGAAATAAACTGGCTAAATCTATTCTCTTTTGAAGTTCTTGTTCCTCAATTTTTGTCTGTTCTTTGGATAGTTCCTTTGCCTTATTAGCAGCATCTTCTTCTGCTTTTATTTTCTCGTTTTGTCTTTTCCTTTCTTCCTCTGCTTGTTCGGTTTGCTTTTCTGATAATATTTCTAATTCTGTTTTTTGTCCTTTGTACCCTTTTATTAGATTTTCTCTTGTTTTAATATCTTCTAAAATAGCACCCTTTCTGTTTTCAATAGAGATTAATTCTTCATTTGTTAATTTAATATTTCTAAATATAGCATCACCATTCTTGCCAATTTGTATTTCTTCTTTTACCCATTCATTATTTACAAGTTTGACACCTCTTGTTATTTTTTCATATTCAACATTTAACGTATTGATTTCTTCTGTCTGTTCTCTTATAGCTTCGGTGTGTTTAAGTGCTAATATATTTTCTTGTTCTTTTATTAATTTTTTTGCTATGTCTGTATTGATTCCCATAGCTTTACCATACTTGTCAAATTCTGTAACTGCTAGTGGTACGTGTTCAGATATTTTTTCAATAACAGAATCCAATTCGATTTGTTCATCTTTTGTTAATTCTGTTTTTTCTTTTAGTTCATCGTGTCTTGTAATTAAAGGATTCAATACTGAATTTAAGTTCTCCACTTTTTGTTTCTGGTCATCTAGTGCTTGGGTTGCTGATTCAGTCCCAGAAAGGAAAGAAAGAACCCCTGACGTTACTTCTACGATTCCCTCTAATAGATTAGAGAATACTCCATCACCATCTTCTAAACTTAAAATAAGACCCTCCCAAGCACTATTTAAGATGGTTAGTTTTCCATCTAGGGTGTCTAGTTGTTCGTCTGCCATTTTCTTTGCAGCACCCCCTGCACTATTTAGCTTGGTTTCTAATCTTGCAACGTCGTCGCCAGTTTCAGCAAGGATAGTTCCCACGACTGCACCCCTCTTTCCAAACAATTCCATTGCAGTTTTGTTCTTGTCGGTTGAGGTGTTTATCATTTGCATAGCTTCCTCAAAAGACAACCCTTGTTTACTTAGTTCTAAAAAGACATTTCTTAAAGCCGTTCCAGAGGTTGAAGCATCTATTCCTCTGTCGGTTAGAGTGCCTAACATTGCAGTAGTTTGTTCTATGTTTAACCCTGCGTTCTTTGCTACTGGTGCGACTGCTCTCATTGAAGTAGCAAACTTCTCCATATCCAAAGCACTTGAAGAAAAGGATTTAGCCATTACATCTGTTACTCTTTGCGATTCTGAAGCATCCAATCCAAATGCTCTAACTGTTGCACCAGTCACTTCGGCTGCTCTTGCTAGGTCACTTCCTGTAGCTGCTGCGAGGTCTAAGGTTGCCTTTGTTGCGTTTTTAATCTCTTTTGTTGTGAAGCCTAACTTAGCAAATTCTTTTTGAAGTCCTGACACCTCACTTGCAGTAAATTTTGTAACACTTCCATACTTTTTAGCATCTTCTGTAAGGTCTGAAATCTCCCCTCTTGTCTTTCCTAATACGGCTGCTAAATCTGCGTTGGCTTGTTCGAAATCTTTAAAGATTCCCACCACATTCTTGACTAACATAAAAGCTGCCATTACTCCAAGAAACTGACCTGCCATTCCAGTAAGTGCCTTTCTGATTCCCATTACGAAACCAGAGGTCTTTGCCATTGTTCCATTTTGGATTGCAAGTGCGTTAGAGTATTGTTTGGTCTGAACTTTTGTCTTTTGGATTTGCCCTGTTAGTTTGGCATACTCCATCTGTTGTGCTCTGGTGAGTTGTTTGCCCTGACGCATCTGCTTATCCAACTTCGATTTCTGGTTCTTTAGAACCCCCATAGCGTTAGTCAATTCTCCAAGCCGTTGCCGTGCCTGACCTACATCAACTCTTACACCTAATACTTTAACTGATTCTGCCATTACTTTAGATATATTTTTTTAATTTTTTCGTTTGATTCAATAGTAACTGGCACTCTTTCACCGCTTGTGTTTATAATGTAAACCTCACCACCATACAGAGTTAAGTCGCCCTCTGAATCTACTCTTAATCCTGTTACTCTTTCGTTCTCTGTGCCTACTCCTATTGCAATTTTATCGTCTGTTATTTCTGGGTAACTTCCTAAGAAAGTTTGGTTGCTATACTTCGCAACGCATCCCTGACCTAGTGCCAAAGAACCTGAACCCTTTGCAGCTTTGTTGCCTGTTCCGTTATTGACTACCATTCCCATCTTATTAGGGTTGCTTCCGTTGGGTGTTGTTCCGTCTGTGCTTGTTCCTTCGCTTACTACGTGCCTAGGTTCTTGTGGGAAATCACCGCCAGTAGGGTCTGGAAAAGGTGGTGGACTCCAACCAGTATCTACGACTATCTTTGTTTCTGTGTCGTCTTGATTATGATACTTTAATAACGTAACCTTTGTAAGTGGCTTAAAGGGACTATAATCGCTTATCGTGTCTATAATCCAATATCCCTGTACTTCTTCTGGGTTGTTTATATAGACTGGTTTACGTATGTCTAAAGTCTGGTAATCGTTAGGACTTAGATTAAAATACGCTTGTAATTGAATACCATCTTCTATAATAGTCATTGTCCTATCGTAATAGGTCTTAAACAATCCGTCGTTCTGTGCAAAACTCAATGAATAAGGTACTGAGTTTCCGAATACCTCAATCGGCAAAGCTGATGGAATATTTGAATAGTTTGTTCCATCTACATTAATATAAAGTGTATCTCCATCTATTGTCTGTGTTCCGTATTGAAAGTTTAATATTCTAGGTTGAAAAGCTAGACTTTTAGGGGGGTGTCCTAGCGTAGATTCATTCCACATTCTTGCAGTAATTCCGTAGTTTGTTGTATTTGGGTTTGCTACTGCTCGGTCATCGTGGATTATGTAAGTAGGTGCTATTACGCTTGTTTCTACATTGTCTTGTCCTTTTGGAAATCTGTCAGGAAACGTATGCTTATAAGAGCAATATAAGTTAT
>Ga0208299_1001389_pt1 | contig 18271 bp, 26 predicted proteins | sample 15_taG_FD_184089 | JGI IMG/M metagenome (GOLD analysis project Ga0208299, IMG submission 184089) | Marine viral communities from the Subarctic Pacific Ocean - 15_ETSP_OMZ_AT15312 metaG (SPAdes) (version 2) | ecosystem: Environmental > Aquatic > Marine > Oceanic | place: Pacific Ocean | collected...
TAAAAGGTCTGTTACCAGTTTTCAATACATCTAACATATCTATAAGAAACTTTTCTTTAAGTGCAATCTGATTTGTAGATAACCATTTGATTTCAGTTTCATACTTTTCAGCGTATTCTAATTTACGAATTTTCATCGTTTCATCCGATGGTTTCTTATAAAAAGTCATTTTATAAATCTAAGTAATCTAATGAACCACTTTCAAACTTACCAATAAATTCTAATTCAGCAAGTTCTTCATCTGTATATTCATCACATTCTGAACAATTTGAACTCCAACTATTTCCATGAGGACAAACATCATCAGCTTCTAAATTGTTGGTTTCACCCCGTTCCATAACTAAATTGTAATCTTCTTCTGATAAACTATCATACCATTCATCAGTACATTCTGATACTGGTGTTCCATTATGTAAATCGGGATGATTATTCACCATAAGTGGATAAACTATACCATCAGGGGTTATTACCGAACCCACACTTACCAAGATTGTTGTTTCTAAAGCCATACCGTTTTCCTTTTTTATTTTGTTTATTCGTGTCTTAACCAACTACTATAATATACGGACCTTTTGGTATATGAAACAAGACTTTTTTAATAAAGTTTTTCTAAATCTTTAATCCTATCTTGTAACACTTCACCTGTTTTATAATCTTTCCAAGTTACAATACCATTTTTAATTCCGACAACACGGCCGGTGCATTTATAATTCATTCAGCCAGGGTCTATATCTCTAACAGAATCTCCAGGTCTGATTGGTGTTTGTTTTTCATTTTTAGATCTATCAAATTTTGGTTTGGTAATTGGTTTATGAACTATTGGTATTATAGGTTGTTGTGTTTCAGTTGGCGCTTCATCCATTATTAAATCTTCAACCTCATCAATAATTTGTTGACCTTGTTCTGGTGTTAAATATCCTGCATTCATTATTTGAGAAACCATCTGAACAATATCAGTTACATTTACAAGTCCATCTCCATTAAGATCTGCAGATTGTATTTGTGTAGCAGTGAAACTACCACCACCTAATATGTGATCTACGATAAGTACAATATCAACTACATTTACTGAACCATCAAAATTGACATCACCTGATGCATCCAACTCTGTGGTATCTAAAGTACAACAACATTGTACTGTTGTTGGCCAGTCATTATATAAATATGCTGATGTGTGAACATCAAATTGAAATCCATCACCACAACCCAAACTATTATAATAAATATTATCAGCGTGTGTTATAAATTTAACTCCTCCACTGAATGTTCCTGTTGAACTTGGAATATCTGTTTGAGTTGTTGTAGGTTCATCACAACAATAACGATTACTTTCCATTGGAGTTACATTGAATCCAAAACCAGCATCAAAAAAATGTTCACATGCATCTTCAATAGGATTGAACCCTGTAAAAGTTTCACCATTATCATAACCACCAGAACCCGGCCATATATAATAATTATTACCATTTAGGGTGAAGTAAACATCCCGTATACATTCATTTGTTGTTGTAGATGATGGAACATTATCTTCAAATTCTGAACATTCATTATCTCCACAAGTTAATGGTACACCTATTCTATTTCCATATCCTTGACAATATGTCCAACAATCCCAAGTACCATCCCATCCATCTGGTCCCCAAACATCTGATAAAGAATCAACTCCTTCTGGGGCTTCATACCACATAGGATTATTTTCAAGAGTTGTGCCCGCAGTTACCCAATTAGGAAACAATAAACAACTTCCATCATCTGTATTTGCTTGTGGGTCATAATTCATTGCATATCGATTCATACAACCCCAATCTACAAATTCACCACCACCTGGTATCCACCCATCCGGTTGGTCACCTTGACAAAATGTTCCTGTTGGTGAACCTTCTTCACATAACCAAGATACATTGTCAACTGTAATAGGTTCACAGTATTGTTGATGGTCACCTTCTACACAACATGCACCACCTTGAAAAAACATTCCACTAAAACATACACCGTCACAACCGACATCTGGACCAGTTGGACAACTACCATCCATTGGGAATGCCGGATCACATGGTACCCAATCATTTGGACCATTACATATATCACACGCATCATTAGTTTTTCCACTACCACAAATACCATCACAACCAGCTGGCTCACCACTTGGACTTAAATTATTCGGACAACAATTTGTAATATCATCTGGACCTTGTCCATTACAGATACCACATTCATCAAAAGTTCCAACACAATCATCAGTTCCATCATCACAATAACCATCACCATCATTATCCCATAAATTCTCACAATCATCAGTACCATCACAAGTTTTAATAGTTTTCATACAAGCGCTGTCTCCAGATATACATTCAACTACACATTCAACACCGCCTCCACCATAAGGATTACAAGAATCAATCCACGAATCTTCATTACAGAATTGTACTATTCGACCATCATTGCAATGAGCTCTCAATATATAATTAACAGTACCAAGAGAAAAATCAAAAGAACAGAAGTAACCACTTTCTTCCCAAGCACCATTACCAGCATAGTAATCTATATTTAAGCATGTAGCATCGTCTTGATTTGATTTACAACAATCATAGTCAGGTCCCATACCACCACATTCATTACACTCATCGAGTACTGGACAATTAATAGGGTCACATACATTAGCTAATTCACAACCTGTTTCTGCATTACAATCTACATAACCGGAGCCTTGACAAACTCCACATTCATCTATTTGAATGTCTTGAAGCTCTGTATAAATTGGACAACATAGGCCATTGATGTCATATTCACCTACACAATCATCCTCAGGGTCACAAGCACCATCATCATCAAGATCACACCCTTCAGCACAAGAACCATCACAATTATAACAGTGAGGTGGATATATACATTCACTTTCAAGATGATATAATATATCTGGATTATAATTACATGCATCTTCACTAATTTTACACCCTAATACAGTCTCAAATGATTCTTCTCCTTCTAATGGATAATCACCAATTGGATCAGAATAAACCCAATTTGTACTTATTTGACTTAATTGAGTATTTAATAATGAACAATCATCTATCGGCCATGGTATCTTGACAATCGTGGAATGAACATAGTTTACTACTACTCCATCTGAATATGGAATGGTCATTGTAACTGGGTCTAAAAATCCGTTGTTATTTATATCACTAACACAACCAGGTACATTATTTATGCTTCCCAAGTAATTATATTCTAATATAAGTCCAGTAAAAGAATCTGATACAATGATACCAATACTTGGGTCAGTTACACATACAGGTTCTGGATAATCATAATTTATTACACCTATTTCATCTGGAAAAAAGTCTGATACATTTATTGATGAATTAGTACCTGTGGGTGATATATACCAGATATTAACCCAGCCATTTACATTATAGTCCCAAGTAACCGTATTTATTCCAATCGGTACAACAGCATTTATTTGTGGCACAATACAACTACCTTCAACAATTGCATCTGGATTATAATTACAAGCACCTGAGTCCATACACCCTTCAATGGGATATATACAACAATCTGCACAAGGTTCTGTGGCATTATCATCATAGTTATTAGCGTCTGGATCTGTACAGCCATAAATTTCTCCAGATGGTATTCCACCACCTTCAGAAATATAACACCCTTCAGCACATATATGTTCTCCTTCACAAGCAGAATTACTTAGTTCTGTGTAATTATAAAATCCATCTTCATCTGTATCACAATAACAAGTTTCTGAATATTCATATGTACAACTACCATCATCAGTATTAGCATCTGAATTATAATTACAAGCATCAGCATCTATACAGCCGGGTACTCCTACTACTTCACAACAATCCGATTGTGTTGTTATACCTTGATCATAAAAAGTACTACCGCAATTATCAACACCACATTCACCATCATCACATTCACCAGGTTCACAATCACCATCACCAATTCCACACATATTATCAGTACAATATCCATTATAATATTCTACACAATATCTCTCTCTATATTGTGAGCCTCCGAACCCATCGGGTGGACCAAAACCGGAATGGCAAAACCACCCATCATTACATTGATTGTGTGATATACATTCCAGACCAATAAATTGACCATCACAATTGTAATTTTCAGGTGGATACCAACAACTATCGTCATTTGTCGTAGCATTTGGATTATAATTACAAGCTGAATTATCAGTACATCCTGATATTACATCAAACGTTGATTCTTCACAAGTTATAGATGTTATATACCCAGTGTTAATATTACCACTTACTCCGAATGGCATCCAAGTCTGTGAACTTTGATTAAATTCATATAATACCCAATTGGTATTGTTCGTAGCTGACCATTCAGCAACACCTGATATATAATTATCACCCATTGCTATGCAATATTGAGTAGCAGTAAAATCTAAATACGCGGATAAATTATTTATACTATCTGATTCATAACCGAAGTTGACATTATTAGCTAATCCAATGTCAAATCCGGTCGGGTTATTATATACGATAGTTGGCAACTCTATATCTCCTAATTATAGTTTTTCAACTATAAATATCTAATATTAAATTAAACCATCTTTTTTGAATTTATCTTTCCACTTTTTCCAATTGGATTGTCCAAATTCTTCAGCTTCAAGTTCAAATTTATTATCTCTATATGGGTCTTTTTCGTGAGCCACTTGGGTATTCATTTCGTATTCATACATATCTTTGAACTCTTTCCAACCATATTTTTTGGAATCCATAGCATGTTGAATTTCGTGTAGAATTGTGATAAGAAATTCTTTGACTTGACTATTTTTGATTGTTTTGTATTTCGTGGATAGTTCTAACACACCTTTATCCACATTGTAGTTGGCGTGCGTTTTGATTGATTTCTCTCTGACTTTAACAGATTCAACCTTATAATGTTTCAACAAAGTTGCAATCAACTGTCTTTTATTTGTTTCTGATATAAATTCTCTAATCAGCATCTTCACCACCCTTTAAGAATGGATTATTTTCGTGAATTTCTATAATTGAACCACTTAATTCAGATGGATTAGAATTATAATCATCAACAACTTCTGATGCAATTCCTGTTATTTCATCCATCAATCGTTGAAGTAATTCTTGTTGCTCTTTTGTTAGAAGTGAATCAGTCATTTTACAGAAACCCCACACTCACATCTTCGTAATCAACATACCACAGTTTTCCAAGCGAATCAATAACTCTCATATCTTTATCCGGAAATCCTAATTCGTCAACCTTTACGATTGTGTGTTTGTATAACATACCATCCGGTGATGGTATATCTCGTTCAATTCTAACTTGTTTTCCAACACTTATTTTCCTATTTTTATAATCATATCCCATTTTATATCTCTTATTATTTTATTTACAAAATCGTTTTGAACCAAAGAACCACCCATTGAATGATAAATAACAATTAGCACAAGTCAATCTAAGATTTTCAAGTAACCAATTCTTTTCATTACCATCAGCGAAGTCGATTGCTAAACAACAAGTATTAGTTTTCATATTTACTTCATTGTATCCACATATTGTACATTCATCAGTCCAATACCCCTTATCAATTAACATTTTTTTCACAACTGAATGATTCCACCGTTTAGGTGGTTGCCGTTTTCCCATTACAACACTTTCAATATCAACTCTATATTTTCCGAAACCTTTTTTGATACCAACACCCTTTTGATTTAAATGTTGATCAAACACATCGTAATACTTAGCCCACCGACTATAAGTATTATAACAAACACCTAACCAACGAGCTGCTTCCATATTTGATTTGGTATGTTTTTGAGATTCAAGTATTCTATTTTTTGTTAATACTTTTCTCCTACCCGGAATGTTTATCGGCCTGTTTATCGCTTCTTTCATAACTTATATCTTTTGATATGAATGAGCGTTTGTAGCAATATTATGAACTACTTGAGTTTTCGTATCCATAGCTGTTGTTTCAGTTATTTTACGATATGCATGATTTAGATTTGAATTTGAATTATTACTAAACCACACTAATTCACCTGTTGGTATTTCTGAAAATCTGAAATATTCAAAGTCTGGTGAATTTACACCTTTTGGGTTATATCTATCTTGTGATGGATTATTTGCCATTTTACTTATCCTCCTGTAAGAGTTGTTTTTCTTTTGTTTCTTCTTCATCTTCTCGATATTGTTTTCGTATAAATGATTCAATATCAACATTTAATCTTCTTAATTCTTCAATAGCTAAACTTCTAACAAATGTATCTTCTTTAAAGTCTAATACAGTTGCCATAAGTTTTGTTATATAAGGTCCGAATTTATCTGACATATTATTAATCTCCGTTAAGTATATATAAATATATAGAATGATGTGGTTATCACCATTTTTTATTTTCTTTCCGTTTACGCTTTTTGTTTTCTCGTTCTTGTCGTTTTTTCTTGGCTTGTTTATCTCGTTTTTTATCTTCTCGTTGACTATCCCATTTTCTTGGGTCTATTTTTGGCATTTTATTATTCCTAATTTCATTTATAATCTACTCCTCTAATTAAACCATTTGGCTTTTTTGAATTATTTAACCCGTTATTTGGTCTAAATCCCCATTTATATTCAAACATTTGATATGCTTCTGCTTCTCCGCTTCTAAACATACTCTCATCTCGCTTTTCTGTATCTCTATTTTTTGTTGCTTTACTACCAAAATGATAGAAATATAATCTATGACTTCTTATAAATTCTAATCCTAACATTTCAAGTTTTAAAAAGAAATCCCAATCACAAATAAATGGTGAATTATATAATATATCAAATCCACCAACAACCATATAATTTCTTTTTGAAATCATAAATGGAAATATCTCACCATCTGGTGTATCTTCATCTTTTCTTATACTTTGTTCATAATTAACAAAATCTCCATAATCAAAATCAATTGCATTTCTACCAAAGTCTTTAACTGGAAAGTTAAACATTCCAGGACCTGTTGGTTCTATCTGATTTGATGTTATTATTGTATCTGTTACATCATATTGTTCAAGAACTTTATCCCATTGATATGGAAATACATTGTCATCATTAACTATAAGAATTTTTTCATTTGATGCATTATAAACACCAATATTTAAAGCTTGTTGCATTCCTCTGTTTTCTGGAAACTCTATAAACCCAACTTTATTTTTATACTTATCAATTACCCATTGACTCTCTTCAACAAATCCATCAATGACAACAATAATCTCATTATCGTTTACCTGTCCATCTAACAGAGAATGTAAACATATATCCAAATATTTTGGTGACCTATAACTTGGTATTACTGCACTAATCATACTTTACTCCAATCTGTAAAAGGTGATAACCATTGAGTCTCTCCGTGAGTAGAATAACCAGGAAGAGGCGTTATTAAACTCCTTCCATTAGTTCTTAAATCTAAAAACATTTTAAAATCTTCCGGATATGTTCCAGTTGTCCATTTCTTGAAAATATGTAAATCTTCTTTCAATGTACTTACTTTTGATGCAAATGTCATAGTTGTTGAATTGGTCAATTTCCAATGACAAGATTCTGTACGAAATACCTGTGTCACCTCTCCTCCATTCTCAACATATGGATTACCACCTTGACTACCATTGATATATTTATCTGGGTGGTCATATAAACTAACATATCCTGCACCAAGTTTAAATCCATCAATTAATATATTTCTAGCATTAGGTAAATGTAAATAATCATCTTCTACAAAATAAACAATAGTATTATCTTCAAGTTTAACTGCTTTATCCAATACATAATTAAAACTTTGAGCCCCACTACCTAATTGAGTTCTCTCAACATTTAAATTCAAATTATATAACCACTCATATGTTTTATCTTCAACATTATCTGCAATAATCTCAATATCATCATCACCAAATACTGATATAAAATTAGCTAAACATTTCTCATTATCAATATAATCTGGTTTTATTTTTTGATAGCCGTGGTCTGATAATCTATAATATATCTTTATTTTTTCCAATAGTTATATATACCTTTTTCTATTTCATAATTACCCCAATGAAATCTTTCTCTCTGAGGTTGTTGTTGTACCCATTCCCACATTTTAGTCAATCCTTCTTTTAAAGATGTTTTATCTTCAAACCCCAATAATTCTACTGATTTATCCCAAGTTGGATGGGCATCTCTAACCTCGTGTCTTGGTTCTAAATGAACAACATTACCACCATCAAGAACTTCTCTCAATATATTATTAGCATCCTTAATACTATGAAATTTAGTTCCACCAAGATTTATAATTTCCTTTGAACAATTATCTTGTATACCAGCCTTCCACATAGGTTCAAGTGTATCATCAATAAAACTAAATGCTCTTGTCTGTTCTCCATCACCAAAAATTGTCATATCTTCACCATTCATATATTGATACATCCAGATTCCTAATACATTTCTATATCTATCCCAAACATTTTGTTTAACTCCATACACATTATGTGGTCTGATAATACACCAATCTAATCCGTGTTGTTCACCAGCAATTTTAATATCCATCTCAGCACCATATTTAGCTATTCCGTATGGGTCAATTGGACAAGGTAAATCATCTTCGTGAAATGGTGGATTTCCGTGACCATATACTGCCATTGAAGATGTAAATACCAACCGTCTAATATTATGCTTAATACATTCATTTATAACAGAAGCACTTGAAACTAAATTATTAGTATAATTAAACTTTCTAATAAAAGGACTTAAACCTTCAGCCGCATACGCTGCTAAATGATAAACTACATCAGGTTTATGGTGTTCAAATATTTCACTTATGTCATCAATAGATAAATCTCTTTTATATAAACTAACTTTACCTGAAACATTTTCTGAATAACCTCCACTCATATCATCTATACCAATAACTTCATTATCAGTATTTTCTAATATCCAATCTGCTAGTCTTGAACCAAGTAGACCAGCTACACCTGTTATTAATACTTTCATTCTATTATTCTCCTAATTTCATTAACCACTTCTTCATCAGTTAAATAAGGGTCTAAACTAAAATGACCATCATCAAAATAAAACTCTGGTCCTAACTTAGGCTCCGTAATTTTTTTAACAACACCATTCCATCCATATAACTGATGAATAAAATCTCCTGTTATTATTGTTTTTGTTCCCACACCTGCGGCTAAATTACACAATCCACCTTCGGCACCAATAAAATAATCACAATTCTTTAGTATAGAAGCTTCGACTAGCAAAGATTTATTATCATCTATTGGAATATTTTCTGCTGTCTGATATTGTGTAACATTACCAGGAAATCCAACATCAATCATATTATATTCCTCCGCTAATTCAGAAATAATATGATTAATATCTCTTTTTCTTCCACCATAACCTAAATGAGGAACATCAATACCTCGTTGATATTCTTCTTCTGTAAATTGAAAACATCTAGCTTCCCAATTGGCTAACCAACATAAAATTTTCTTACCAGTATCTTTTCTAAGTTTATCAAAATATTTAATAACATTTTCATCAACATCTGAATCTGTATAAACTTTGAAAGTTGATGATGGATTATCTATACCACATTGTAATTGTAATTCTTCAGGTGGTGTAATATTAAAACTAACTGGACCAAGTTCAAAAACATCATCATAATCATTGTGCAACTCTCTATTGTAAATTGGTTTTGGATTATTACTATCTGATACAAAAACTTTTGATATGTTTGGATGATTTTCTACCAATTTTTTTGGTTGGGGAAACCCTATCATATAATCAATTTCACTATGTCTCAATCTTTCTGCAATAGAAGTTGAAAAAAATATATCCCCAAAAAATCCATATGTTACAACTAAAGCTTTACTCATAGTCTTCATATGATTTTTCCTCTATTAAATTAGAATCAAACTTTTTATTAATTTCCGATTTAACTCTGAACCTCTCATCATTGGTATAATATACACTACGAGCTAATTCAATAAATTCAGAATCAAATTCTTTATTTTTTTCTTTGATTCTAATATTATCTTCTATATCCCATAACTTACTATTTATTTCTATTAACTCTGAATACAAATCCGTAATAGAATCCCAGTCAATAGTTTTAACAGTAGTAGATAATAATATATCAAATTCTTTTTTAACATTCTCTAATTTAGTTGGGTCTGTTATTTTTTTTGATTTTATTTCAAGTATAGATATTTTATCTATAACCTCTCCTATTGAAATCTCTACTACCATTTATTTACCACCCGTACCTTTCCATATTATTAAATTATGCCCACCACCACCAAATTCATCTCTATGTGTTTGTGATTCTATTTCTTTAAAATGTCTAATATGTACTTCTGGTGTAATACCACACTCTGCAAACATCTTTTCTTGCCATCCTCCATATTCATTATCGTGTTCAAACATTACCCATATAGTTTCTTTATTAGCATGCTTTTTCATTTCATCAACTATATCTGATACATTCCATACATCTGTAGGAACATTATAAGTTATATGCATAAGTACAAAGGTTGAAAGCATAACATCAAATTCAATACCAGATAATTCTTCCCAACTTGAAACTATAGTTACTCTATCCTTATACTTTTCATCATTCCAATCCCAAAAAAATTGAGACATTGATTTATTTGGCTCCATACCATAATAATGAGCTTCAGTATTTTCCATAATCCATTTTAAATTTCTTCCAATCCCACAACCCAAATCCAGTACCTTTTTAGCTTTTAAACATTCATCAGAATGTGGATTAGCATCAAAAGATAGTGGAAATGAGGGATACCCAGAATCTCTAGTTGTGTAGGTAGAACTCATAGCATCTTTACTACTATCCCATTTAATAGCAGGCGAACCATGCACAAAAACTGGTGTGAATTTTTTATTATTCTTATTCATCAATTACTCCGTGTTTTATTATTATTCATTACTCTTGTAAACCTTCTAATGTTGAACTCCGTAATATTCCGACGCCGATGGGTATTCTACATTCAGTTTTATAATATCTATTAAACGCTACTCGTTTAAATTCTTCTGGTGTAAAATTGTTGATATGGTTACATAAATATTCAATTGTGGAATCATTATCACAAATCATTGATTCAATTTGAGATTGACCGCCAAACATCAACACATCTACAAAATGAGAATACTGACTGGAGAGATATAATTCGTCTGAAGGTAATCCAGTAAGGTTTGGCATATTATGTATATAATTATCATATCGAGATATTATCACCCAATCATATTTAGGTAATCCACATAACAATTTAATTGATTTTGATAATGAATATAAATGAGAAATAAGATTATTCTCCTGCGTCTTTTTGTAATATTCTAAATCTTTAACTACATCTCGGATACTGTCTTTTAGCGAAAAACTTTGTGGTGGTTCAAAACTATACTTTAATGGTTTATATTTATCTAAAATGATAGTTTCGGAATCTTTCAGTGGAAATACCTCAGTATTAACCCAATAAGAAGTTTCATATGGTGTAATGTTCCCATCTTGTTCGGTTGGAATCCACGTGTGTGCAAAAACATCAGCATCATATTTAGAAATAATATTATTAAAATGTGAATCAAATCCATAAGGATTATCTACAAATCTTGGTTGGCCAAATAAACACAAAGCTACTCTCATGCGTGGTTAGCCCCATAACGATAACAATTTAGATTCAGTTCAGTATGAGCAATATCATTCATAGCCAACCATTTAGCTAAAAATTGTTCACCGGAATATTTTCCAACAAACACACTACCATAATTAAATATATCATTCATATTTTTATAAACATTAGAATATACATCCATATTATCACTCGAACCTATAGCAAACTGGTCATTATATCCAAATGGATGTGGATTATCATTTGGTACATATATATTTGTCATATCAAACTTATTAAAATCAATTATATGTTCAAATCCAAAATCAAATCGTGTTCTAATTACCCAATCATATTTAAAACCATTATCCTTTTCATATGCACATTTAAGGGTATTACACATAAAAATACTATAAAACATACTCTGTAATGTAAAATGACTTACTGCTGGCATTAATGATTGTGTAATAATATCATCCGTACTAAATTTTTTTTGAGAATTTACTAATATAGATTTAACATCCACCATACCATATAAATCACCAATCCAGTCATTAGTAATATTAGATGTAACCGGATGACCCCCACTATTACTAAATATAATAGAATCAGAACTTGAATCCCACCACGAATGTACAAATACATCAACCTCACAATCTAAATTACTAAGTAAATTAGAAATACCAAGTTGAACATTTCTCGGTTGACCAGATACACATACAGCTATTTTCATATTATTCCACCTCCATATAATTTACGACATAATCACTACAAATTCCAAGAACTTTTTTAGGAATTTCAAAGTTTTTTTCTGGTTTAACACAAATTGATGTATCAGTTAGTGGTTTTCCTGGATAAGTCCACATAAAACCACACGATGTTAATGTTACATCATCATCTTGATGCCAAAAACAATGTATATCTTCTTTTAACATTCTATTAAGTGCTTCTATATTTTTTGCGTGACACCATAATTTTTTATTCCTTAACCAATTTAGATTTATATGATATGTTGGTTCATCGTGTCCAAGATAAAATTCATCATCTTGATACCATACATCTATTTCCACTTCATAACCCTCGTCTAAAGCTTTTTGGATATAAGTTGGTGAATTTTCCATATTTGGAACTCTACCTTCTAAATTTCCTCTATGAGATATTAGAATCATTTAAATACCTATCCAAGTCTTCTGGTGTTCCTAATCCCCACATCTTTTTGATTGGAAATACTTTTACTTTCTTATCATCACCAATTGCTTCATTAAATACAGGACAAACATAGAACTCATTGTTTGTTCTTATATCCTTATCAACCATCTGTTCTGCATACTTAACATAATCAGAACCTTTCTTCCAATAATAAACTCCAACAGTAGCTATATTAGATATAGGTTTCTTTTCTGCGACCTCTGATACAAACCCATCTTCGTCTAATTTAGCAAATGACCATTTAGGGTGTGTAGCTTCAAAAGATAATATACCACCATCTATATTATCAGCAGTCATTGAATACATAAATTCATTTGAATCCCATTCAACAAATTGATCTGAATTAGCCATAACCAATGGTTCATCATTATCTATAAATTGTTTAGCTAACAATGTAGTACAAGCTGCTCCCTCTGTAACACCATCAACTTGAACTATTTCACAATTATTATTGGTGATTAAATTTAACAGATATTTTAAATTATATTTCTCATAATGTGATTTTTGAACGATAAATATGTGTCTAGCATCTATATTTAAATTCTCAACTACCGTTTGTATCATAGGTTTCCCATCAACCTCTATGAGTGGTTTTGGAAAAGTATATCCAGCTTGTTCAAATCTTGAACCTGCTCCTGCCATTGGTATTAATACATTCATATTTCCTCCTTGCCATTTTGGTTTAACTTCTTCTTTTTCATTAGCTAAATCAATAACTCTTTTAATTTTTTCATATGAAACATCGTCGCAATCTTCGACTGCACATAAATACGCACCACTACTTAATACACCTTTTCTACCTATATGTGAGTCTTCAACTATAACTGTTTGATTAGGATTTACTTCTGCCTTAATCATACATTTCAAATACATTTCTGTATTTGGTTTTGGATTCTTAACATCTTGATTAGAATACATAAAATCAATATATTCAAAGAAACCCTTTCTTATTAATTGTAACTTAGCTGTTTCCCTAATGGAATTAGTAGCACAAGCTATTACATATCCTTCTGATTTTAAACTTCTTAATATTCCCCTAATTCTATCATCACTAGAAAAACCATCAATTATCTCTACAGTCATTTTTTGTTTTAATTTCCAAACACTATCGTGTAGTTCTGTAGATAACCCTTTATTTTTAGTTAACATACCAAGTTTCTTTGTAGTAGATAAACCATCATATGTAGATAAATGTTCATCCCTTTGTATCACATACTTCTCGTCAATTGAACTAAGAGCTTTATTCAAAGCTTCATAATGTAGTTCACGAGCATCAACTAAAACTCCATCCAAATCAAATATAATTAATTTTATCATATTCTATATCACCTTAAAATTATTTATTTTTATCCATTTAACATTTTCATACCCATCAAACTCACATTCTTCTACATCCGCAGAGACATCTTTATGACCATAATCTAAATACTTACGAAATTCATTAAGTATCTTATGATTATTTATAAAATCATTATCTTCAAATTCTGGATGACTATCTGTGTGAGGAAGAGCTATAAAAGTACCCACATTTTTTTTATTTCTGTACCAAGAATATCCGTGTACTCTTAATCTACTTCTTGTATCATCATCTTCTTTACCCCAACCTATATACATTGCATTAAGACCGCCAATCTTATTCCACATATCTCTTGTCAATATAAAAACACCACCCGAATGGTCAAGTGGAGCAACATCTTCTTTAAATTGTCTATAACCACTTGGTATTTTTTCATCAGGTAAATAATCCATATTTTCATCTACAAAAAATACTCTACGAACTGGATAAACAGGTTGGTCTTTAATTTCATATTCTACCTCGTCATCTGGATAGTGGTCTACATCGTGAAATATTATTACATCGCCATCAGTATAATGTTCAGTAGCTATATTATATAAAGAATTTTTTCTAAACTTTTCTCTGTCATCTTGTTCTGCAACAATTATTTCAAAATCCTTACCATCGAATTTTTCTATTAATCTTGGTAAAAGTTGTTCTAAATGTTTTTCTCTGTCTCTATATGTTATTACTATACTATATTTCACTATATTTCCTTGTTATTATATCTTCCCAACCAGGTACTCGTTCATATTGATGTACTAAACAAAACTTCTCACCTTTTGAATTAACTACTATATCATTATCCATATATGGCTTATCATTTAATATATGTTCTCCAATATTAACTCTATTCTCTACCAAAGTACCTATCTGTCCTGCCCAGGCATCATCTGCGTCAACAAATTGTGTTTTGTCTTTCAAGATGGTATTAACAAGTACATTAAAACCAGATTGGTCGGCTACCCAATGTCCTACCGCAGTCATATAAATCATTAGACATAAATCTACAAAAGTATCATATTTAGCTGCAAAAGAACCAACATTGCACACCAAGAGTTCTTTCCCCAAATATTCCCATATCAGTGGCCCAAATCCCTTTATAAAATTATCAGTATTCCAACTTTCATCTCTATACATAACACTTTCAGATGGAGCTATTATATCATTAGTTTGATTATTATCTAACCACTCTGATGGATTGTATTGAAAAATAACATCTCTAACATCTGTTGTAATGACTCTATTATATTTAGTTCCATCTCTCTCCAATTGTTTTAGTAGTTGCCAAATATGAAAAAATCTCAAATTGTGAACTAATTTGTATGAATTTTCTCTCGTAACCTTTCCAGTATGTGTTACTAAATCAAGTGGTTGACCAAATCCATCAAAATCTACCTCATATACCTGAATACCTCTGTCTTGTAATTCTTTTGTTACTTGTGGTGATGAACCATATGATATTAAAATTTTATCACCAGTAAATCCACTTTTACTAAGTGAGTTAACCCAATTTTCTATTTGATAAAATTCATAACCACCTATCCCACCTATAACTAAATCTTTTTTCATTAACTTCCATCGTTAATATTAAATTGAGCTATTTTATTATATTCTGGGTCTGGATAATCGGAAGATATTTTATATCCACTTTTAACCAAATATTCATCACACTCTGATTTATTTACAATGTGTTTATATTCATATCTAATTACATCACCTGTGTTTCCATATATCTTAAACTTCCCTGTCATATTTTGACTCATTGTATCCCCTTATAAAACTCATTCTGTTTTTCTTGTTTCCTAATATCCTTTGGATGAAATAAAGCAAATTCTTCTTGAGCAGGTAAGTGAGTATATTCTTTATAACCAACCAAAGTTTCATGAACAGGCTTTTCCCACCTAATATTTGGTCTGTTTCTCCATATTCTACCTTGCCAATCCGGCCAATTAACTCTACCCCACTCATCAACACTCCAATGCCACGCTAATTTATGTTCATCTGTTAACCCTTCTACTGTATTTACTCTTGGAACATAATACAAATCTATTGTTGGGTTTGCTTCTAATATTTCTTTTAAACTTCCCATCAAATACTTATGAGGAATTTCGTCAGCGTCTATATTAATAATATAAGTACCTTTACACATACGAGTCAAGTAGTTTTTTTGATTTGCGAAATCTTTTAACAGATGTCTTTGTTCATAAACTATGTCATACTTTGAAACATAAAAATCAAGTAACTCTATTGTTTTTTTATTGTCTGAGTAATCATCGAGAATGACAATCTCATCTTCTTCATCTTTATATTTTATTAGGAAATCAAGTAACTTTTTTAATTCTTTATGTTCATTATGTGTTAAAATTGCATAACTTATATTCATTTTGAATCTTCCTTATCAGCTTTTCTAATTGCTTCAGAACTAGCCTTTTGACCAATCTTCAGTTTACTTAATGAATCGATATTATAGTTTATAACTTTCATAGATGAAGCCTTTGATAATTTATATGTTCTATACGCTTCTTTATAATGTTTATCTCTCGGCATTATAGTATTATATAATAACTGAGAACCAACCGAACTAGCTTTTCTTGATGTGCTTAGTTGTAACCTTTGATAATCTTTTGGTAATCTGATTAAATTTTCTTCCACAACAGGTGTTAGAGCTTGACTTAAATTAAAGAATCGTTGTATTCTATATTCGTGTAAATAGTTGAAATTAATTCCGTGAATTAAATCACCCTGCTTATACATAAAAAACAATAATGGTCGTCTATCATAAACATCTTCTGAATTGTATGTGAATGATAACAGCATTCCCGGTAACATAGATTTTTCAGATATTTTTTGTTGTAATATAAATCTACGATTGTGATTTAGCTTTCTTTTCCTAGCCATCTACATTTACTTTTTTTGATTCTTCATTTATAACCGACATAGCTTCAATGAATGTTTCATATACATTTGGGTTTTCTACATCATAAGTTTTTTCATAAAATCCACCGCCTGGTATTGGATAATCTTTTCTATCACCTTCTGGTATATCTACCATTGGAGCAAATGCCCATTTCATACTTCCTTCACTGTCATCAAATGGATATAACATAGCAGTTGGTAATGTCATCATCGTTGGAATCCAAATTCTATCATTTACTTCCTTAGCCCAATTTTTCATATCTTCTGTAAGTTTCTGAAATTCTTCATTTGTTTCTTTATCACCTATATATTTTGGTGAACTAACATAACCACAACTTATACATTGTTGAAGTTGTGCTCTTTTTTCTCCGATTATATGTAATGAATGTTCTTCACATAATGGACAATTTGATATTATACTTTCCATTTATACCTCGTCTGATACTTTTTTCAATTTTGGTAGCTTAATCTTTGGTAATTCAATACCACCAACCTTCTTTAATTTAGGGAGCTTTAACTGAACCTGTGAAGGTAAGTCTTTTGTATATTTTTCAATTATTTCATCAAGTTTCTGTGTCATATTATCTAATGTAAACTTTTCTCTGTTTGTTCTCATCAGACCTTGAGCTTTTCGTTTTATATCATAACTATCTTTAACTGCGTGATTTAGTGCTTTATACGCTGATTGTTCATTCACAACAAACCATTGACTTTGTTCAATCAATATGTCTTTCCACACTACCGATTTTGGTATTTGTTGTAATTCACCAGACATCAACATTGATTTACCTGAATCTAAGAAGTCAATATGACCACTCCAACCCGTAGTGATAACTGGAAGTCCTGTCATCGTTGCTTCAAGTAATGGTCTTCCAAATCCTTCACCATGTGTGAATGATACCATTGATTTAATCTTTGGGTGATTATATAAGTAATTCAATTCTTCTTTTGTTAAATCACCATGTAATAAATAAATTGATGGTAATTTCCAATCTGATGGAAAGCTACTTTTTATGTTATCTATTTTTTTCTTAACATCAGCTTTATCCATTACTGAAAATGTAGCACCACTTGTTTTTAATAATAACGCTGGTTGTTTCTTTTTGTTAGCAAAGGCTTCGATGAATACTTTTATCAGTTTACCAATATCTTTTCTATCTTCACCATAACCGCCCTGTG
>Ga0208299_1001390_pt1 | contig 18247 bp, 15 predicted proteins | sample 15_taG_FD_184089 | JGI IMG/M metagenome (GOLD analysis project Ga0208299, IMG submission 184089) | Marine viral communities from the Subarctic Pacific Ocean - 15_ETSP_OMZ_AT15312 metaG (SPAdes) (version 2) | ecosystem: Environmental > Aquatic > Marine > Oceanic | place: Pacific Ocean | collected...
AGGGCTGGCTGGCCCTTTTCGCTTTGTGGCCTATGAGGGCCTGTGATGCCCTTGTGAGCCGTCCTATGGCTTTATGGGTATGCTGGCCTACCAAGGGCCTATGAGTGCGTGAGAGGGCCTATGAGCCCTATGAATAAAGTATCAATAGAAACAAAGACAAATAAAGACTTGACCTGTGGAAAGGTTGTCCCCAAAAATAAAGACAATAAAAGGCTTGACTTTGCCGTGAAGTTGTTTTTTACGAAAGCCGACTGGTGGCTGTTCGAGTTTAGGTTTGGGTAAGGGGGGGGTAAGCTTTTTTTATCAACAGGGGATAGTTACCAACAGGGGGGAATACCAAGGGTTGGAAGGGAACTATGGTTTGCTATGGATAACAATAGCCTATTGACTATTGTTAACAGAAAACAAAAAGGTAATGTGGCTTACGGAATAACGCTTGCTAACAGACTATTTAGTAAGATAGCATACAGACTTCTAATGTGCTATTTGGTAATATGGCTTACAAATAAAACAGACCCTTTACTTGACTTTTGTTTTATGTATTTTAAGGTGTGCCCCCAAACTTCTATTTTTTTTTAGGATAGTAAAACACAATGACGACAGACAACCCGATATTCCCTTGCAACCAATGTGGCGCTTGTTGCCGTGCCGCTAACCCTTTCACAGGCAGAGGGAGGTGCCCTGAGCTAGGGGAAGACAACCTCTGTAAAATATACGAGACTAGACCAGACATCTGTAGGGTGGAAAAGGTGTGGATGAAATACGGGCTGTCATGGGAGGAATACGAAAAAATGGCGCTGGAAGCTTGTGCTCTACTTGACACAATGTTTTAAGAAACGAGACCCAAGACCTGCAAGGCACCTCGGGCTCATCTTTGTGCCTGACCCGCAACAACGGATACCAATGTGGCCCAATGAAGTTCGATAATATAACTTAACTTAGGAGATAAATAATGCCTATTACCCTATCCGGTATTAGTAATGATATTCTCTCCACCACCATCTATGAAATAAGAGATGAGGTTGCGGAGGGTCTTTTTGAGACGACCCCCTTCCTATCAATGTCTAGGAAGTTGGGTAAAATAAAGTCTTTCTCAGGTGGCTATAAACTAGTCGTTCCTGTTGAGACGAAAGTGCATAGTCAGGTCACTGTATTAGACAGTGGCTGGGAAGCCTTGGACCTTAGTGTGCAAGACTTCACGGAGCAGGCGGAATACGACTGGACGCGTATTGCTATTCCTGTTCTCATTTCAGGTAGAGAAGAAGCAGAAAACAGCGGTGACCGTGCGGTCATCGACCTTGCCGAGGCCCGCTTTAAGAACGCCATGAGTGCTCTTATGCGTCAGGTCAATACGCAGATAGTGAAGGGTGGAACTACTTTCCCCACGCTTGGCTCGCTGAACGGCAACGCTAGCTCCACAACGGTGGCGGCTTCTGGTAGAACTGATGGCCTCTTGGAAGCCATTGACCCTACTGCTGCGGCAACCAACACCATGGGTGGTCTTACTCGTGGTCTCATCCCTGGTCTTAGAAACCAGTGGGAGAGTGCTGGTGGAACGCTGGCGATGGCTGACCTCTATGAGGTTGAGGCCAAAGCTTCTACGCTTCTTCCTGCGGGTGGCGACGGTGGTCGTTTCCACCTGACGCTTGCTTCGCCAAACGCCTATGTCGCGTATCGCAACCTTCTCTTTGATAAGGAGCGCTATGTCGACGCCAAGACGCTTGACGGAAATGGTGTCGCATCTCTCGCGTTCTCTTCGGGCATCATTGCCCCTGAGCGTGCGGCAGATGTGAGTGCTGCTGGAGACGGCAGAAACTCTTTTATGATGCTTAACCTTGATGGTGTTCAGCTCCATGTCCATAACGGGGCGGACTTCTCCTTCAGTGGGTTTGAGAACATCAGCGGCTATGATGGTAGATATGGCCGTATTCTATTCATGGGTGGCTTGACCGCGAACCATATTGGTTCGTCTGCTCTCGTCACTAATGCGGAGGCATAAACTATGGCTACTAACGATATTGTTCAGTATCTTTCTGCTGCGAACTCAGCGAAAGCCGCGTCTAACCGGCGTGTGACCGAGACCTTCTACGCAGACGGCGCTATTGCTATCGGCAACTGTGTCGCCTTCGAACTCACTGAGACTGGCGCTGACCGCGTCCTTCATGTTGTTGCCGCTGATACCGGTGCGGCTGCTACCCAGCAGGCCATTGGTATTATGATAGCACATGACGGAACAGGCACGGGGGCTGTTGATGGCGACCGTGTAACGGTTGTTGTCAAGGGCTACGCCGAAAGTGCGACGGTCGCCACGGACATTGTCCAGGGCGCTGTTATCACCTCTGGCGGCACAGCCGGCACTGCTTCTCTCTACGACGCTGACGCAACGGATGCGAACTACCTTCCGTTTGCCCAGGCGCTTGAGGATGACACTGCTGGTGTAGCTGATGTCTGGGTTTTCGGGCTGTTTAGCTAACGATGGCTATCACTGTTACCAACCAGGCCAACCCTTTGGGGGCGCGTTTAGTCCAAGACACGAACGCGAACTCCACTGCGGCGGACAACACGACGGGAGCCTCTGGCACCTTGTATTTTGTTGAGGTTGATAATACCGGTAACAGCGGGGCTGTCTATTTAAAAATAGCAGACACCACTAACGCCACGGGAGGAACCACAGCAGCCGAAGTATGTTTGGCTTGCGATGGTTCTATTGTTTCACAATATGTGTTTCCCCGAGGTATTAGTTTTGGAAGTGGCTTCAGTCATTGGTGTGTAACAGCACCAGCCGAAGCCTCTACCGCTAACCCCGGTTCTGCCGTTACGGTTAGATACATCACAAGCTAAACAAATAAGACATAATGCCCCGTCTAGGTTTCGACTTAGGCGGGGCTCTTTTTTATTAAATGACATTTCGTTTTAGACATAGGGAGAATACCGACGATGCCTAACCTCAGCCAGCTAAGAGGCCGGATACTAAACCAAATAGACTACACACCCACACCCAGCCAACAAATAAATAGCTACCTAAACTCGGTTATCAACGAAGCCTACAAGGAGATATGGTGTGACCGACCTTACACATTTAACATCAAAGAACAAGACATTAGGATATGGCCCGACTTCTCTTCCAGCGATATTGCTTTTAGTTCTGCCTCTACAAATGTCCTTACATTTACTTTTGATAGTGACTTGGCTACATTTGTTTCCCGCCCTTACGAGACTGCCGACCCCCATGTAAATGAAAAGTTTGTGGGAGCAATACTACAAGACGACCACGGTGTATCTTATACCATCACAAACTTTACTGCCTCCTCTGGTGTCGTCATCAAACTAGATAGAAAATACGAAGGCAATACCCATAGCACAGATGACTATAAAATATACCATCGCTGGGCTTTCTTGCCGCAAGACCTCATTGAGGTAATGGATGTATCCTTTCCCAACTACCCTATTGACGCGTCGAGGCGTGGAAAGATAGTGCCCATCCCCAGGAGGATAGATGTAAATGTCGACCTCAACCAAACAAGCACTGGTTCGAACAAGCCTACTTATTATGTCCCTTATTCCCAAACTCACCTTGACCCTGTTAGCAACACTCTATCTATTGCTGCTACTGGTGCTTCTTCTGGCCTTGCTGCGGATACTTACTATTTTGCATACTCAGTAGTCAATGCCGAAAATGTGGAGAGTGGCCTTTGCGATGTAGGCAAAGTGACCGTCACCAACGAAGACCTCATCTCAGTGACTTTCACTAGTGTGCCGGCTGCTGCGGATGAGACTATGAAGCTTCGCTATAAAGTTTATTACGGACACAAAAGAGAAAACCAAGATACATACACCTTCTATCATTGGGAAACACTCAACGCTATCAAAGATGGAACTGGTTTCCCAACAACTGCTACCTTCTCCCCTACCATCCTGGCCGATGTGAAGAGGGGAGAATACGAACACAAGCGTTTTGCTGAGAGTGTCAATGATAAGAAAATAAGGTTTTACCCAAGACCCCAAGGTGTAGATAAGACCATTACCGTTGGAGATGCGAACTTTACCACCTCAAAGCAAACCTTCTGGCACCTGAGATATCTCTATAAACCTTACGAGTTGGTTGATGACTTTGATGTTCCAGCTATTCCCACTGCTTTTCATAACCTTATTGTTGAGAGAGCGCTTATTGATATTCACTCTAAGTATGGAAACGAACAGGCTTCTCTGGTAAGCGATAAGAAATACTACAAAAGAAAAAAAGTATTTGATGCGCGCTATGCTACTGAGAGAGACATTACCCTTCAGCGCTCGCGCAGCATGCAAGTCGGCGGAGGTATGGGTTCTCGTAGGTGGTTTGTTCCTACGGTCACCTATACAGGATAAGGAAAACTAAATGTCGGAGGAACAAAAAATAGCCTTTGTTTCAGGGCTAGATAAAACACCATACGCTCTGGGTGCCGATGATATCAAAAACCTGCGTTATGACGACACACGCTATTGTTGGTCTAATGATAGGTCCTATGTAGATATCCAGCACCCCGATACAGCCGCTGGTTCTGGTATTAGTTCATTGGCGGATAATGTCGTTGAGAGCATACACTCCCACAATAGGCACAAGTCCTCTCTCAATGTCCTCCTCTATGAAGACGCAGGGACTAGCACAGCATCTCTCAAAAGTTTAGAAGGAAATAAAAGATACACCCTTGCTACTGGACGGCCTATCGCAACAGGAAACACTCCATCCACTCAGTATGTTACCATTGGTAAATACACCTTCATCTTTAAAGAAGGCTGCGAACCTTTGCTCTACTATGGAAATGGCGCAGTGAGAACAGCCTTCTTTCACGGAAGACCAAACTCACCAGGCGTTCATCCTGGGTTTGGTAGGAAAGCAGGGGCTTTTGGCGATGCTGCCTTGGGCGACCTAGACAGAACACAAACGACTGCCGGCGGTGGTAATGTAGTTTTTGATAGTGGAACTGGTATCGGTATGGCTGTATCCCCAGACTTATCCGTAGGAGTTTATGACGGCACAGGAACTTCGGACTATTCCATAGCGACCTACAACTCATACCAATACAGGATATCTTTCATCTCTGATACAGGAGCAGAGAGCCCCTTGTCTGTGTTATCACAGCAATGCACATGGTCCATAAAAGGGGGTGAGAAGCAAGACGCCAACAACCTAGTGTATCGCTTCGGGGTCCATCTCAAAAACCTCCCCAAAGGCCCACCAGGCACCATGAAGCGTAGGCTCTATCGCACTAAGAACCAGAGAGAAGGACTGACTGGTTCGGGCAGCAAGACATATTTCCTAACAGACATCTCAGATAATACAACAACCAGTTTCCTAGACATTATCCCAGATGCTAGTTTGGGTTCGGCTCAACCCTCTCGCTTAGACAGTCAGCCTTTCCCCACTAACATTACATTAGGCGCTGCCTTTAGAAACCACCTTATTGTCTCAGGTTCCTCTGAGAACCCTAATGTGCTCTATTATTCCAGGGGAAGCTTCCCAGAACAGTTTCCGGTGCTAAACACATTAGATGTAGGAGGCGCCGCAGGAGGGGCCATTACGGCGCTTCACGCTAGCAATAATGTTTGCTATGTGTTCCGTGAGAGAGCAATAGAGATGTTAGTGCCTAATGAGAGTTTGGAGTATCCATTTAGAATAATGCCTCTTAGTTCTACGGTAGGCACCTATTCACCAGATAGTATTGTAGATGTCCCGGGTGTTGGAACTGTGTTCTTAGGACACGACAAGATGTTTTATAAACTATCTCGTGCGCCTGATGGTGTCTCTTCTTCGCAGGTCTTGGAACCTCTATCAGGTAAGATACTGGAACTAACCAACCGCATTAGCACAAACCATCTGGCTCGCTGTCATGGGGTTTATTCCAATAGAGACCGCGAGTATTGGGTCTCTTGTCCTGTGGATGGTAGCCCATACGCTACACTAGGTTTCGTATTCCACACCACAACTAAACAATGGTCTATGAGAAAGAATATTCCAGCAGGATGTTTCACTTATCTCCCAGAAGGGTGGGTTGCCTTTGGGTCCAACTCACTAACCAGCGACCTACCAGTCATCGATGGAACCGCTTATCCAATACAGAACATGGGGGTAATGGTTTGGTGTGGAGCAGAAGGTAATGGTTATGTGTCCGCAGACGACGGAGGACAGGATGTTAGAGCCGCCACGACCGGTTGTAATGACTTTGTTTATGAAACAACCTGGATGAACCTGGGAGACCCACAGGCTATTAAGACAGTAAAGTCTATTACCCTCTATACCTACAAGCAGGTATCCGGTGAGAACACACTACGCTGTGGTATTGACTACAAGCCTCTGGTCGCCAATAATGCTATGGCCCTCCTAGACACCACCTTTAAAACATACAACTCTGAAAAGCCAACAGGAGGGGTCTATAACACAGCCACTATTGGGGGAGACTATAATAGTGGTGATGTAACAACTGTTGATAAGAATAGACTTTCAGCCAAGGAGATATGTTTGACCCGCATCAATAACCCCTTTACAGGGTATGAGGTGGCTGTTGATACTCCCACCAGAAAAACCGCTCCTCCTCGTTTATCTAAGAGAGCACAACAGGGCACAGGTGGGTGTCGGTGGTTTAAGTTTCGTTTGTCTGGGAACAACCCCATAGACATCGTTGGTTTCACTATTGAGTTTGAGGTCAATGGAGTTTATAAACAACTGAACTTTGCTGCCGGCAACCCTTCTACCCGAGACACCATCCAAAACATCATGGGACTTTAAAGATGAGAATATACCCTAATACCAATAGAATACAAGATAGTAATGATATCAAGGCAGAAGACATCAACAAAGAGGTTCGCTCTTGTTTTGACCTGGGTAATGGTGCTATTGATGAAAAGAACATAGAACTTGGAGACGCCAACCAGCCAAGTGATATCACAACACCGGGCACAGGAGTAGATAATAGAAAGTTTGCTAGCAAAGCGTGGTCTGAATACATCAAAGGTCCAACCATTGATGTAGCAACAGACTTTGACTTCACCTTTGATGATGATAACAGGACCGCTGTTCTTTATCGCTACTCCACTACTAAACACAGCGGAGTAGGACAGGGGGTAGTTTCAGGGCAGTTGCAGGTTAGATACAGCATCGCCACTATTGAGGGTGATACCACCAACATCCCTTACACTAAAAATGTATTTGAGACTGCTATGTATCACAAGCACACCATCTATGCTAATGGACTAGTAGTTGGTGAAACAGATAATATTGCCGAAGGACCAATAGGGACTGTGAATGTTCCCTTTTTCTTTTACCACCCAGGGGGCGACTTGGAAATATCTTGTTGGGCTGGGCCTACTTCTGGTGGGAAAGTATTGTATCCCACTAGTGGGTCATACCGCTACATCGTTGAGAACGCCTATTATTGGGCTACTGTGAGGAAACGCTAATGTCTATCAAAAGTTTTACCCCCTTGGAGGAAGGAAGAGTAGTCTCTGCTGCTGATATCAACAACACTTTCGAAGCCACTAATGGCCTGGCTGGAACCATAGCCAGCATAAATAGCGAACAGATAGCCACAGAGGGCATCACACGAAGAGTGTGTAATACTTGGACCGACAGCTACTCTGCCGGCACTCCCTCTACCTATGGAGAGGGGAACCCCTGGTTGGCTTATCCACAGGTAACACACAAACTTACTGGAAACTGGATACACCAGGACACCGATACCGCATACATAGAAACAGAAACAGGCTCAGGCACAGACTTAGAACTTGACCTAAAAATAGACAACTGCACTAGTGGAGACTACATAGTAGTTGAGTTTGTTGGTATGATAAGTGTTTGTCATTACTTAGATAAAAACTTTACTGCCGGGTCAGCCGTGATAGTTCCATCAAACTATTATGATGACTTTACTGAAATGTGGTTCGCACGGGACATGGATAGTGCTGGGCGAGAGGCTTTACCTACTGCTACGGTAGGTGCTATGAAATGGTCTTATGGTTCCTTATTCGCAGTGGGTTCGGGTGCTATGTCGACTGGAAACATTTATCCCACCAATGCCGCCCAAACCTACGCTGGCTCCACAAACGCCGGTCCAGGACACGCACGACCTTTTCACATGTCTTACATAGAACCCCTTGACGGCACAGAAAGCACCTTCAGCGTAAAGGTCGCTGTTAACCCCGGCAACTATGGTTCTTCCGCTGGTGCTTGGGCCGACCCTGCTGTGCAGGTTTGGACTGGTTCTACACTATCAGCCTACATCGTTAGGAAAGGAGGATAAGAAATGGCTTATAGCCCACCGACAGCAAGCAGCGGAGATGTTATCTCAAAAGAGTTTATCGATACTTTGCGTATCAAACCTTACCGACAAGAACTAGACACCACCCTTCTAAACACTACTGCTTTTAGCAACAACATTATTGAGACGAGAAACATAGCCAAACCAGAATACACAACACAAGGAAACAATGTCTATGAGTGGCGAGGAGAAAGCGGAGGCCTGAAATACAAAAAGCTTAAAGCGGGAAACATTTACATCCAAGCTTGTAATAAACTGAGTTCTAGTTTTTCAGCGAATACTAAATACCCAGCCCCCTCAACGAGCCCAGGGAACTCAGGCATTAGCACTATCATTTCAGCAGACGGAAGAACAACAGTCACCTCAACACGCGTCCCAGATATCCCACACCTGGGTTTGACCGTTCGGTTTGATGAGCCGTGTATGGTTGTTGTAAGAGCCAAGTGTATCCTTAACCACTTGAGTGGAACAAGCGGCAGCATCAATAATGCTTTTAACCAAACTCTTACTTCACAATACTTTCGGCTTTTGAGAGAAGACCCGGAGACCGCAGCACGCACCCTCAATACAATAGGCTACACATCAGGTAATGCCTTACCTTGTCAGTCAGAACATCAACTTCGGCAAGTCTATCTAAATAACCTGATAAGCATTACTACACCAGGCATCTACTCTTTTGTGGTGGCTGGAAACTTGCGACCCAATGGTGGTGGTGTTTATGAAAGCATCGTCGCTTTACTAGGAAAAGCAGAGATGTCGATAGAGTGGTGGCACACTTCGGTCGACTAATGACATTTTATTTTATTCACAGGAGAAAACTTTAAATGGAACCAGCAACCGCAACACTTATTGTAGCCGGCATTTCCGCAGCAGTAATAAGTATTCAGCAGGGCATCCAACAAATGCCTACCAAGGCTGAGAAAAGGCTCAAGGAAGATATTGAGTTAAAGAGATATAAAGCAGCTATTGGTGATGTTGGTCTCACAGATGCCCAGAAAGAAGAACTGGCTACACTGGGTCTTGGTGCTACACAGGCAGCGGAGCGTGAATACTTAGCAAGAGAGGGAGAGTTGGCTGCCCTTACGGGCTTGACTGGTGGCCAGATGACCGCACAACAGATAGCACGGCAAGAGATGGTGATGGAACAAAGGGGCAAGGTAGGCGAACAGATACGCGTCTTCGAAGTCCAAGAGAGAGAAAGACAAGCAGCGGAACTTGCAGCGCTGGAAGAGAGCCTAATAAACATCCAGGCTATGAAGAAAGCCGAGGCGCTCCAATACGCAGGAGAAATGGGAGGTATTGCTGCTAATGCCGCAACACAGTCAATGCTCCTAAAACAAATGGAAGGGAAACCTTCACAACAAGCTGTATGGGATGGTGAGAAATGGGTTTATCCCCAGCCCGGACTTATGGGCGGAACAACACCACCAGGGGCCGGCGCTGCCGGTCTCACAACCCCGTAGATAAAGAGGTAAAATAATGGCCACTGGCGCAGAACTATTTAGACAGAACGCAGACCTAATATACTCGACATACCGGACAGAGTTTAACAACATCCTTAGTTTTCTCATAGAACAGGAACAAGTTTCTCCCGGCACTATGACGGCTATGATAGATGATATTGCGAGACAAGAAACTTCTATCAGAGAAGGACGACTGGAACTGGAAAGGTTGCGACGAGCCGGACAGAAAGAAGATGCGTCGTTGATGCAAGCACTGAAAGAAGTAGAGATGAGAGGCGCGACAGCATACATGCAGGCTCAGACACAAGCCTCTATCGCTCGTGGAGACCTTCGCACAGCGCTCAGTAAAGAGATGATGTCGCAGAAAGAGAAAGGCACCTCTGCCTTTACCAGTCAGGCAAACTCAAAAGAAGCAGAGAAGAAGTTTAACACAGCGGTCACTATACCGGCTGTGAAAGACATCCCGGCTGCGAAGGGGGAGCTAGTAAATGAAGCCGCCGAATATACTAAGATACTAATACAAGGGAGACAAGGACTAGAAGCCGACCCAGTTGGGTTTGCTCAATACAATGATAAAATGGAAACTGCTGTCCGTGACTTCGTGCGTAGCCGTGTCGCACCTGGAACTGGTTTAGAGAAAGCATTGGGATGGGATGGCACAGGCACCGCAGCGACATCACAAAAAGATAAAAACGAGGTGTATGATGAAGTCCTCGCAGGCGCGCTCCACAAAGCCGGCATTACTCCCGGTGATGATGTAGCTACTGCTGAAAGAAAAGCCAAAACAGAACTAGAAAACATTGCGAAAAGTGTAGGTGCCGGGAAGGACCCGACAGACGACCTAAACGCTCGGGCCATGGCGCTAGGGGTCGACAAGGACCAGTTGCGTGTATTAGCCAAAGCAGCGAGCGCAGCAGACGAACAAGATGCTGGGGCAGACATCATCCGTAGGGCAGCGTATCATAGTAGCAAGCTTCCTGGCTCTGAGTTTGCGTATGGAACCTTGGCGGAATACGAAGCAGCATTAGCTCAGGGAGATGAGGAAGCGCTCGAACTTTACAACCTAACCCTTACAAAACCTCCTTCCTTTATTCAGTTGCTTTCGGGCGGTGAATACACTGCTCGCATGGCTAACTTAGCCGAGGCTGAAGAGGCATTACGAACACGCAGAGATGATGCTGCTAAAATGAAGGCCGGCCTGTCTGATACAGACTACCGAGATATCTATGCTAATGCTCGCCGTATTTATAGCAGCCTATTTGGGCGCACAGGAAAACTGGACGCAAGAGCAAGAGCAAAAGAAGCCAGAGAAGCGGTCAAGGGAAATAAAGAGTTGGCTGATGCGGTGGGAGACATAGCAGAAGAAGAGGGTCAGCCCAGACATGCTGCTAACGCTATACGAAGAGCGCTTTATGAGGATGACACTTTACCTGATGGTGAGGATGATGTCGACCTAAACCTTTCGCGGCGACAGCAAAAGGAGTGGGAGGACGCACTACCGGCTGAAACGACTTGGGCGACTAATGAGAAAGGGGAAAGGGTTTTTAAAGATAGTGGAAGAACATTAGCTGACGCTACACTTACAGACTTACAGCGCGCAATGATGCCGACTATTGCTCTTCGCAGGCCGACACTGGCGCCACAAGTCGCCAAGGCCTTTGAGGATATCAAAAAGGCTAGCCCCCAAAGGAAGCGAGAGTTTGCTACGAGGCTTACTTCTGGCCTCTCACACTACACGACGCTCACAGACGAGGAGAGGGACGCTATGGTCCCACAGGCCCCAACACCTGCGACGGCTCCTGCGACGGCTCCTAGCCCCAAGCCAGCCCCTCCTACGGCATCTCCTCCACCAGTGCCGGCGGGCGCTCCGAAGGGTGCGTCTATCCAGTCGACGAGAGAACAACTTACCGCTTTGGGAGAAACCGGGGCGACTGTTGCTAATGAAGTAATACGAGAAAGCACATTTAACAATAGTCTTTCCCAGTCAGAGTATGACTTAGCAAATAAAGATAGTATTGCTGGGATGGCGACCGAGTTGGGCATACCTCAAACTTCTATTGATAATGTAAATACTGAACTGGAAGCGCTGGAAGAGTTGGGTAGAATAGCGCAAGGCAAACCAACACCTTCACAACTATCAGACATAGTGCCTACTGCTAAGTATGATGAGGGAGCGCTGACTTATGCCGCGGCAGTAGCTAGGAACGCGCACGACAGAGTATCATAAAATGGGAACAACTGACGAAGCACTCCAAAGTTTAGTAACCAACGAACTAGCCAGACAAGAAGCTGCCGCTGGGCGACACGCTACTCCTGTTGTTCCGGCTTCTGACTTCCCTGACAAAGCCTTTATTCCTACCAGGCGTCAGATAGAAGAGGATACGATAAACGAGTATATTCGCACACAAAACATTGATATCTTTTCTCCAAGAGGAGCGCAGCTTGTAGAAGAAAAGGCAGAAGAAGTAAGAGAAGCAACGCGTGCTCCACGAACTCCCAGTGGTGAGCGTGCTACGGACTTTACATTAGACCCTCTCACAAAGCTTGTGGCGAGTGTTGCTGGAACACCCGAGACGACACCTACCGCAACACCAGAAGAGACCATACAGGCATCCTTAGCTCAGGGGAAGTCTGGTATTACTCGGGTTCTCAAAGCATTACAACCCCAGGTCATAGAGGATGAAGAGGTCTATGCTGCTAGTGTAAGAAAGTTTGATGAAGACATTACCGAATATTATAATGACTACTTAAACAAAGTAGAAAGCGGCGACATCAAACCTCCACCAGGAATAAGCCAGAGCGACCTACTCAACAAAGCCGCAACCAAAGAAGGCCACGAAGAGTTCAGGCGCATAATGAAAGAGGCTGGTGGCGAAAGAGGTGAGTGGCTTGTTAGAGATAACCAAGACCGAGTGTTATGGGGTGCTGCTACATTAGCAGACCTGTCCCTAACAGATAGGATGTTCCGTGAGGAAGAAGCATTAGAGGTAAGAGAAAGTCTTTTTGGCACCTTTCTAAGAGACCTACTATTAGCAGAGAGCGCTGCGACTGCGGGAGGACAAGAGATACTCTCTCGGTGGAGTGATGAAGTTGTTGGAGACAAAGAGTATTTTACTCGGTGGGCGGAAAACCTTTCGAAAGGAAGAGGGGTTGAGGTGCTTACTTCTGACGCGGTAGAAACTGCTTTCCTCGAAAGCGGAGCAACTGCGGATGTGGCGCAGGAAGCAGCAGATACTGCTTGGTATATTGGTTTGGCCGGCTCTATGTTCCTTCCACTAGATATGGGTATTGCTACTGCCGGTGGGAAAGTAGCCCAGAAGGCCCGGTATCTAGGTCTCTTCGGTGAAGTATCCAGGGCAAGTGAAATGGCCAAAAGAACTGGCCTAGACATTAGAGATATCCGCCTACAACTAGCAAGCGACATGGGAAGAACAAAGACTTCCCGTGAAACAGTCGAAAAGTTTATTAAGGGTGAAGACCTTACCACCGCGCAAAGAGAAACCTTAGAAAGGGGAGGCTATAAAATAGAACCAATGGAGGTTTTGGAGCCGGGCTACGACGACGCCATAGCCACATTGCCGGCGAGTGCTAATGAAGCACGGCGAACCATGGTAAAGACAGCAGCAAAAAGAGTGCTGGGCTATCTGGGTGAGGGAGGAAAACCAGAAGTAAGAGACTTCTTAGAAAGAGCGGCCGAGGCTGTAATAGACCCTCATGGAGACGCACTGGTAATATCCGACGCCTTTGGCGATAATGTATTAGCTCCCGGTGAGGCACTCACCCGGTCCGAGATAGAAGCATTAGAACTAATAACAGATGAAGCATCTGCTGACTTAGCAGCGCATACTGTAAAAAGGCTTGTAGAAGAAGGAAAGGGTATCCTCCCAGCCAACCTAGTAATGCTAACCTCTCGTATTGCTTTACCTAAAAAAGCAGTCAAGGAGGTAATAAAAAATGTTAGGAATAGCACGATAGGCAAAACACTCGCGGACCTTCCAGGAACCGAGGCAGCCAGAAGTGTATTCGCTGGTAGTGATGCGATACCCAGCATAATAAAACAACTTAGAGCACAAGACATCCCCGAAATGGGTGTTGCTATTGGCCGACTAGAAGAACTCCACGGCAAGGCTGACCCGGGCCGAGTAATAAGGATGGCTACTGACTTGCTTATTGAGGCAGAAGCAAGACGCTTATTCCCAAATGCTGCTATTGATATTGCCGAACTAGAAACTATGGCGACTGGCGCAGTGGCCAAGGGCGGAACTATACCGCTACACCGTGTCGATAAAGGGGGGGTCTCAAAAGCGGCGAGAATATCCAGGGAAAACTTAGGCCGTATTGAGGACCTACTAACACCAGAAGAACTTCGTAGGAGTAGAGTAGGTAAAGCTTTGGCCAGAACTAAGGACTATTACTCGGGCCAAACTCATACTCCCTTCTACAAAATACAGCTAAGAAAACTAAGCTCTCGTCTGTCTCAACTCAACGATGAGGTGATGCTTGGTGTTGAGAAGCATGCCGGCAAAGGCAAACCATACCTAATAGCGGTAGGTGAATACTTACAGAAAGACTTTGGTTGGACACCACAAGAACTAACTAAGAGACTTGTTTATGCCGGTTATGGTGTGGTTGATGATGTTGGAACTGCCTTCTCAGGCGCTAGTGGGAAACAGGGTAATACTATTTTCACCAACCAAGCAAAGGTAGGCGAGGTTTTAGATAGGGCTATGAGCAAAGAGGGTGGGCTACTTTGGCACATTATGCAGAAGATGGGAAAGTTTGATACATTTACACCTGAGTTCTTCGAAGAACTAAATGGTTTTGTTTATGCTTTACAGGGCCGAACTCTTAATGACCTAAGTGACTGGGGCCAGTTTGCCGGAAAGGATATCCTAGTAGATAACCGGTTTAGACTTAAAGGAGACAACCAACCAGAAAACCTTACTAATGCTATTATGATGGGAGCAAGAGAAAAAGTTTTGAGAGACTTCTCAGAAGAAATATTAGATACTATGCCCGAAAGCTTTATGCGAAGCGATGAAGTCGTTGATAACATCGTAAAGATAGCTGGAACCAAACCGGCAATAAGTAACAACATTATTGATAATGTTGTCGGGCCCTATCATTTGGATGATGTTGCCAAAGCAGAAGTAAAGACATTAGCAGAAAACAAACTAGAAGTTTTGTTGCAAGATGAGGCATCCATAGTCGACCTAATAGGAGCGGCGTTCATGGATAGGATGCTGATATGGATGGGTTCCGGCCCGGCCGTAGTAAAAGAAAGGATAAAAGACATAGCAAGTGAGCTTCCTCCTGGTGCCCTGGGCGGCGGAAGACTAAACACATTAGCAGAAAGCGCAGCAGAAGCTCACATCTTTTCCACTGCGGAATACAATATTATATTTGATGAAGTATGGGGTAGTCGTATGAGCCGAGGGGTCAGTGGTCGTGTGTTGTTTAACCATCTTGTGGCTTTCCTTGATGTATTACATAGTAAGCCGGCCAAGAAGGTGGGCTTAGACAAAACTCCTGGTGGTATGGACGCTGCCCGTCACCGCCGCTTCATTGAGAGTGAGATGGGCAGCAAGCTGGATACGGAGATACCCTCAAGGCCAGCAAGAAGTTCTCCTATTGAGGAAGTGTATGCTATCCCGGTTAACCTATTGGACCCCACAGCGAGCCTCTCTAAGGAGGCTAAGGAAGTTTTCACAACCAACCAAGGTGCTGTTTTGAGGTTCCAACTCGCCGGCGATGAGTTTGCTAGCAACGCAAATAAAATAGGAAGTCAAGTAGATGAAGCACTCCCGCGTATTCAGGGCGAACTGCCGGCAGGTCAAAAGATACTATCAGACGAAGAGTTTAACTCACTTATCGAAACTCTCACAGAGAGGATGAAGAAACTACCCGACAATGAAGCGGGTGCGTTGGTTGGTGCTAAACTTTCTAAGTTCATCCCAAACATCGCATACGGCGGGGTGAAGAAGGTAGCCAACCTTACCAAGAACGGCGTGCTAGGTGGTGCTTGGCTAATATTTAATACCACTTACCATACGATAAACCTACTATCAGCGCCTCTTATTGAGCTTTCGACACTGGGTATCAAAGGAGCCATGGGAGGGATGCGACCCGATAGCCTATACAGCGCAAGTAAAGTAATGCTAAACCTTTATGGATATCGTTTAGGCCTTTATGGATATGGTAGGTCTGCGATAAGCCCAGAAAAAGTATTGGTTACTACACCAAGTGGGAAAAGATATACCAACAATGACCTCGCTGATATAGTTAGAAACAATGGTATTACTGCTTCCGAGGCCAGTATTGAGCTACGAGCAGATATGTATGAAGACTTGGTAACCTGGACGGGGAGAAACTGGAAGCAGGCAGGTGTGACGCCGAAAGCAATGGCCATGGGGAAAGCCTTTTTTAAAGCAATAGGAACAGAAGGAAGGACACCTTGGTCTGAGTTTGCTAATGCTACCGACAACCTTTTTAGAACCAGTGTCTTAGTCAGCGCTCTAAAAAGAGGAGCCACAGAAGACCAGGCCTTAGCATTAGCCCGTGAGGCATTATTTGACTATGGTGCTATTCCTTCGGTCTTAAAAAATAAACTCAACCATGCTTTTTGGCTGTATTCTTTTAGGTTTCTAAACGATGTCAAGGTGATAGATAATGCTATCAACCACCCAACTAGACTAGTCCAGGGATATAAAGCACAAAGAGGGTTCTTCTACGACGATGAGGAAAATGATACATATTTCCCACTTATGTCTAAATACAATAAGGACCGTATGTGGTTAGGTGTCTATGAAGACAAAGATACTAAAAGAAGATACGCACTGTTAGGGCCACAGGTTCCTATGATAGATGCGTTTGAGGAAATAGTAGAAGCCGGCAAGGCATTTGCTCGTATTGGTAATGCTGTTCTCAATAAAGACCCACTCGGTGCGACAGAGACAGCCGCAATAGAGACATTCGAACTGGGGCTTGATGTAACCCACCCTCTCGTAGAGTATATTACCCTCAATATTGCTGGTTATGAAAAGGTATTTGGAGACATTGATGAAGCAGGGGGATACATTTCTCCTGGTTTTATTCAGTTTCTAATAAATATTGGGCAGTGGGAGAGTTTTAAAACTATTTACAATATCCAACCAGTAGAGCCCAGAGGTGGAAGACCAACTTGGGATGGCTATGAATACAGAGTGCATCCCAAAGATAAAGTAGCCAAGCGAAACCTTCTACTGTTTCGCAAACGGATGTTGCTAGCCGGCGTTGAGCGGTCGTCCCGGGACTATAGTGGGTTGGTTATTGACGACAAGGGGCGTCCCACGATGGGCCTAGGAACAGAAGCACTATTTGGTAGCAAGGCCGGCAGGATGGAAGTCATCCCCAGCCGTTCAGACATAGAGAGAGAAGCTCTCTACGACATTACATCGGAGATAAAAGAATGACTTTTTCATGGAAAGCAGTTTCACTAAAAGATATTGTATTGATAGGAGGCCTTATACTAACTGGTTGTGGGTTTTACTACAATACTTCATGGCGACTAACGACATTAGAGGCTAGTGCCTCAGAAGGTTTCAGTGAGGTTGATACCCTTGATGGCTCCTTAAGGACCATCTCAGAGCGACTTGTTCGAATAGAAGAAAATGTATCTTCTTTGAGAGAAGATGTATCTAGGTTAGAAAATACTATTTTAGATAAACAATAATGAAAATGACATTTCATTTTAGACATAGGAGAGTTAAAACATGAAAGACTTTATCAGCCGCTGGGGCATTGGTATAGCCATCTCGGGGACAGTCATTATCCTTAGTGGGTTTGGTGTTCGGTGTAGCTATGACTACATGACCGGTGAGCCAGGCGTAAGCGCTAACCCAGTTGAGGTTGTAGAAACATTTAAAGGGGACAAAGAATAATGGCTGTCGTAAATGTAAAAAAAGAAATAACAAAGAGCAGCTTCACCTGCACCGCAGCCACAAGTGTTGGAACCTCTTATGCTGCTGCTAAGGCTTGCACGCTAGCTATCAAGCCCGTTGATGAGGCCATTTATTTAGAGCCTGTATTCTTACGCCTCTTACTCACAAGCGTGAGTTCCGCAACTAAACTAACGATGCGTGTGACTTCCGATAGTGGTGGCGACGAGTGTATCTTCCCAGACACACAGGCGACCATTTCTACTGGTGTTACCACGGCCGGTGATGGGATGGTAGGATACTCTATTAGCGTCCCCTGGCTCGCTACGGCTTCCGCTGCGGAGACTTGGTATCTTATGACCAAGACTGATGCTGGAACGGTGACAGTCGCAAGTGCGGACCTCTATTCATACGAGCAGGCGGAATAAAATATGTCTATCGCACCCATTAGTGTGGGCGATGTGGTTGCTCCGTATAGTGTGACCCCCGTCAATACCTCCTGGAAGCATTTGCTTGCCAGCGAAATAGCAAGTGAGACGGGGCAGACCGCTCTCAAAAGTTCTATTACCGATACAGG
>Ga0208299_1001393_pt1 | contig 18232 bp, 11 predicted proteins | sample 15_taG_FD_184089 | JGI IMG/M metagenome (GOLD analysis project Ga0208299, IMG submission 184089) | Marine viral communities from the Subarctic Pacific Ocean - 15_ETSP_OMZ_AT15312 metaG (SPAdes) (version 2) | ecosystem: Environmental > Aquatic > Marine > Oceanic | place: Pacific Ocean | collected...
GATATTTAACAGGTTTTGGCCCATTGGATGAATCATCTTTAAGCAGTATTGATACGGCATATACGAGCAGAATGCAACTTAGTTCCAGTTTAAACTTATCATTAGTATCAGAACCAAATATAGTATTTGATGCTTTGGGTAATCCTGTACAAGTTGGTGGTGATGCAATGGGGGCTGGCGCAAAACTAGTCATACAGCCTAAATGGGAAACTCCAGTATTAAACTTTAAAGATGTAAATGTTACACTACCTCTTACTGGTTCGGGTTCTGTAGCCAGAGGAATGTGGCACCAATACGGCGCCCTTCCGAAAAACAACGAAGGCATATTCTTACAAGTGCAAAATTTAGGCAGATCAGAACTTGATGATCCGTCATTAACTGGCTCTTTGGCGGATGCATTAGGCTTTTCGAAAGATCCAGTTAAAATAGGACAAATAGCCAGATCTAAAAAGATTTCAGAAGCGATTGTAGCTATTCCGTATTGGATATCTGAACAAAATATATCTAAGGAGAAGTTCAAAATTAGCTCTGACGTAATCAAGCAAGCGAAACAATTCATTAAAACAGGCAAATTTACTTCTTCTGATGCGGATCCGCTGAGTCTTATGTCTGCCGCTTTATGGGCCAGACCAGCAAAGGAAGTAATCGATATGGTGCGAAAGATGAAGAAGTTTGTTATTCCACCACAATTTGATTTTGTGACAAATGAAGACATACAGCCTTTTGCTATGTTTATTTTTGACTTTGACGTTGTTTTGAACCAGCAAGATCTTGCCAATGTTTGGCAAAACTTAAGCCCTGATATCGGCACTTCTTTCCAAAAGAAACAAGCTTCTTTGCCGATCGACATTTTTGCGCCAAATGAAAAAGCGGGCACTGGTCTTATGGGTGATTTAGTAAATCCGGATCTTCCAGCTTCATTTCAAAATCTACCAGATAATACTAAATGGATGGTATTCAAGGTAAAAGAAAGAGCAGCGTATAACTATTTTGCTAAAACTGCCGGCACAGCCGATGATACGAAGTTTAAATCTCTTTTTCCTTACCCGAAAGGCTCTAAAAAAGCAATTCCAGATTATAGTTATAACTGGCCATTTGATTTCTTCAGTTTGATAGAATTAGCCAAAATTGATGCAGAAGTGGAAATAACACCAAAGTACAAGAAGGTTAAAAAGGTTAAATAGGTAACATGAAATGAGTTATTTAGATCCAAAAGAAAGAGTAATTGATTTACAATTAACTTCTTATGGCAAATATCTATTATCGATAGGAAAATTGGATCCTGTATATTATGCCTTCTTTGATGATGATATTATTTACGATGGTGAATACGCTAATATTTCCGAAAAGCAGAGCGAAATTGAGCCAAGGATCCAAGAAAATACGCCGCGCTTTTCCGTACAAACTGTATTTTCAGGACGAGACCTAGAAATATTTAGCACAAATCCCAATATAATCAATGATCTTATCATTGGAAGTGATATTGAAGATGAAGAGAAAATAGAACAGGGACTTGTTAAAGTTCAAGATGGGCCCGAACATAACGAGATTTTGCAGCAACCTCTTGGTAGATCGAATCCTTTTTATAAATATTCGCCGGCGTGGAATGTAAAGTTTTTAAAACAACCTTTGTCTGCTTCGACTGATTATTTGACAGTTAGCGGATCTAAGGGAATACAATATAGAAACATTCCCCAACTGGATGCCACTATTCGATATCCCATTTATAGAAATTCATCAAAATATGTTTCTTCTGGAAAACCTTTTGGTACGACAAACTCTAATGAGAAGTATAACAGTTTAGAATCAGAAAATACCAGTCAAGTTGAATTTGCAGACGGATCAGTTGTTGCTGTACAAAATGAAAATTTTGTCCTATTGCAGGTTGAGGAAAGTAGTACATTTTTTGAAAATGATAATTTTGAGATAGAGTTTTTCCAAACATTAACTGTTGATGGAAATGAAAAACTCATACCTTTGCAATATTTTGACGGCGATGATGATGCGCAGGAAGATTATTCCATATATGATCATTTATCGTGTATACAAAGTTATTTTACAGTCCACGTTGATCAAGACATCAGTTCTGAAATTATTTGCCCTCTTATTCAAACTGATACTACAAGAAATGTTTTTGAGAATACGATGTTTGACTGTGAGGATGTAAAAGCGCGATTCGAAGCGATAGATATTTATGACGATATTGACGATACAGAGGATGTTTGTGACGAATGATTTCAGTAAAAAGCTTAACAGATAGTATGATTCCAGGTGTGTATGTCAAAAATATAACCTTAAATAGTGATTATAAGAACGCTAGCGGGACTGGCGTGGATAATACTCCATGGGGCGAAGTAGATAAGGATCCACATAATTATAAGGTGCAACCAACTCAAACGATTAGCGATATTGGAACTGCTAATTTAATGGTTTCGATGAAGTTTATTAAGACACCTGGCATTAAATCTGAAATATTATATTTATTGAATTCTGAATTAAAAGAATATATCAATATTTATGTTCATCAAATCACGGATAAAACGTTATATCAAAAGATTATAGATAAAAAATCACCTGTTGTGTTGACCAAAACAAACAAAGACGAGTTTAGAGAAACTAAAAAAATCAATTTGCAAGATATATTATCACCCGGTAATGTGTCCAACGAAGGCGATACAATTGTTTTTAAAAACGAACAATTCTTGGCAGACGGAAAAACAAAAGTTTTAGAAACAGTTTCCGAATTCAGTTTTAATTTTGACAAAAAAGCAGATTTTCTTGCTTATATTATGCTAGCTGCCATTAAGCCATCCGATATAGAAGATATATCTATAAAAAATGTTTTAAACGAAACCATTCTTAGTAAAGTGACATCGGATATTATCATTCTTGATGGAAACTTCCAAAATGAAGGCCTAGTCTTTACGATTGCTCCTTACTCAAAATATGATCTAGAAATAGCCAAATTTGGCAAAGCTGGAGATATCTGGGCAGGACCGGTGCATAAATATGGCGAAACATTTATGGCCGGCGAAAAGCACACAGCTGATCCACATCCTTCTTTGGACTATCATATTGTCCCGATAACAAAGTTTATTGACAATAGAGTGACAGATAAGCTCAACAAAAAAGTATTAAACATTACCAAAACATACGAAATGATTAATTCTTTAACTACGAAATACACAAACACTTCTGTAAATCTATTGGATTTTGAACAATACAAAAGTGTTGGCTATATTAGTGATATATATCTTTCTAATGATTCAAACTTTAATGTTGATGGATTTCTATCAATCGATAAGTATACCTTACTTAAATCTAAAAGTGCTTTTGCGTTTTTGTTTGATAATATTGATAATGCCTTTGAAGCGAATATGCCCAAAAGAAAAAAACTTTTAGATTCTATTTTTAAAAAAGCAGTTCTGTTAAGATTAAGCATTTATGAAAATGAAACACTGATGGGCACAATTTCTAGTAGAAATAAGAAAACTGTAAATTTTGCTAATGGAAAACAAACTAAAGCTAGCGCCCATACTTCTTCACGACCCCCGAATTTTTCTATAACAAGGGAAAAAATCCAATTAGACAATAATCTTGGTTTAGAGCATATATCGTTTAAAAAAATCAATAAAATAAACAAACAAATCACTAAAGTGGAATACAAAGTAGAAGTAGAGTATCGCGATCCTACAATTCAATTTGTAAAAAATATTATCCCTGCCATATCAACGGCATTAAAAAACTTAAAGGCAGCGCTAGCTTACACACAGATGATAAAATCCGAAGATGGATTAAAATCTGGTTTTAATCCTTACACCCAAAGACTTAATGAGGCTACAATAAATAAATTATTTGAAGAAAAGCTTGTAAATGGATATGGATATGTGCAAGGAGTGGCTGACTTGGTGAATAATGATGCTTTTATCGCTTACATATATAATCCAGACATAGGATATACAGAAATCGCTAATGAAATTAAAAAGTTGTCCAATATTAAAACTGCTACATTGGATCATTTTTTAATGCTAATCACATTCTTAAATGAGTTGAAAGCCAAAATAGAAGATCATTTAGCCTCTTTTGGCTCAAAGCCGACAAAAACACCAAACCAAAGTGCTTATGGCGTACAAACAGGCATCAGTGTTGTATCGTCATCGCCTTCTAAACACATTATCAAAGAAACAAAGAGTGCTTCTATAATGTTAAAAAATTATGGTTATGACTTTCTCGGAAGTATTTCCGGAAATAACAAGACAATGAATATAAAGAAAATATCAGCGTTTGGTTATCAACAAGCTATATTCCGTTCATTATCCGAATTGATAAATACGCCCGCAGTTCCAGGGCCTCAAGGTAGCATTTTGATTGATGGACCCAGCATGAACAAAGCGTATAAGCCAAAAGGGTTACCATCGGAAACCTTATTTAAAGATGGATTTTCTTATCTGACTATTCCCATGGCAGATGAATCTGTAAGAAAGTCTGTTATATTGCCTAAGACTGTTTTAAGTGCTGACGAAAACACACACAAAGAACACATTTTTAATGCCATAGTTAAATTTAAAAATGAAATATTTGGCAACAATTCAAACCCATTAGCTTTTGATATTCCTAAAAATGCAAAAGAAGGCCAATTGATGGCTTTATTATCTAGTGATGGAATGTCTATTGGGCCCATCACCAAACAAGGCACTCAAACAACTAATAAAAACGAGAACTCGCCTCTTTTTAATAATGAGGAGGATTTAACCACGTATACGAAAAGTTCAAAGAAGAAATACACTTGGCCGTCCAAGTTTGATTTTAATTATTTAATGACTTCTTTGCTAAATAAAAGTTTGCTCGGCGCTGATTCTTTTATGCCTAATATGAGCAAAGACGATTTTATACCATTTACCGCCGAAGAAGTAGCTATTATACTAGCAGGAACGTTGGAAGATTACGAAACTCGCGGCGGCGACATACCAGCACAGGTTAAAGCCTTGTCAATTGACAAAGGCAAAATAGGACCGTTTAAAGACTTCCTAGGATCAGATCAGTCTTATATTGATAAAGGAGTTGTGAATCCGTTACATTTATGTGATTTTTGGTTTATACATCAAAATATAGTAAAAGTAGAATATTTACACCAATACTCTATTGTTTCAAACGTTGTTACGACAAAAAATATTGACAGTCCATATGAGGAAGGCAAGAAAGTAAGCATCAAGAGAAGAAACGTAAGAAAGCCAGTTTGGAAAAAAATGACTGCTGAGGTGTTGAGTAATCTTCCTTTGCATGAAAAGCTGCTATGCAGAATTGTTAAATATAAAGATACCAGATATATTAACAATACGCTGGCAAATGTTTTAAATTTACCTTTAATGAATAATTATTTTATATTAGAAGGTGGCGGATTGGAACAAGGATGGGGATTTATTGAGGTTGGGCCCGAAATAAAGGAAGAGCCTTTGGCAGAAACGGAGGCAAGCACGGCGGCAAAAACAACAACTGAAACACAGTCTGGTCCGGTGACTAGCACCGCCGCAAGCCCCACAACAGCATCGAAGCCGATGGGTGTGCCATGACTAAAAGCATTTAAGAGTAGGAGTTTAAGATGCAATTAATAGATGATTATATGACAACGAAATACAATATTTTACTTTCTCAGTTAAAAATAAAAAAGAAAGAAAACAAACAAACTCAGAGCGCCATCGGCGGCTCAAAAATGAAATCTAAAAAGTGAGTATTAAATGGTTATTACTGATTTAGAGACAGAAGCTAACATTAATGACGCAAAAGGAATCGATTATGGTCTCATCTATACAACCGAACACTAATAATTTTTTAAATTATTTATATTTGTTTGACAATGAACAATATGTAAGAGTTAAAGATATAGACAGCAAATTACTTCCATTATCAAATGATATAAGTGAGTTAACTGATGATGTTGTTGCGTATCTTCATGAAGATTATAAATTATCGTCATTGACAGATATGCACCCAGAAGCCTCCGAAGTGGTTGAGAGAGAGAAAACAACACTAGCTGGAACTGCTGCATCTGTAGAAACAAACCCATTTCAGGAATATAAAGCGTCGATTGATACACCTCTTCCTGTGATACAAAGTAGCGATCCTAGTCAAAGTCCGTTATCGATACACTATTTTGACACATTAAGTGAAAACAGTTCTTATAATTACGTCATTGATAGAGGTTTATATCTCTTCGGATTTACATCTATAAAAGCCACAAAAGAAGACAACAGGGTTATATATCTGAAACCAACAGCGCCATGGCCCACCAATAAATATTATTCTGATATAGCGAATACAGATGCCGATTACTCTTACAAACAATCGGTTTATTTTAAAACTGAAGGTGTCTATTCTCATCTCGGAATTGCATATAAAGGCGACCCGAACATGGGCAAATATGTCCAATCATTTTTTGATGAATACAATACCAGTAAAACAAACATGGTGAAATCTGAATATTCAGCAGCTAAAATAGGCATACCGTTGGATTTTAAAAACTATACGTATGGGAAAGAAAAAAGCAAAGAGCTTGGAATCAATATCAAACAACCAAAGTATGAAAAGATATATAACTATTATGATGTAAATTACGAAACAACTGTAATAGAGATGATAAGCAATATGAATATTACAGATGAAAAAACATTGCCAAGCATATACGATGTTTTATATATGGACACACAACCTAGCTTAAAGGTGTTTTTAAAGATACCCAAATATCCAACTGATAAAATTACTTTTTCTTCAATGACTTATTACCTGGACGCTTATGAGAAAGCTTATTCTGATTATCTTTCGGGATATAATCAAGAAACGAAAACAGTTACTTTACACGATCTGCTTTCAACAGCTGAAGATCTTGGTGTTGGTAGTTATGTTAATACTGGCAAAAATGGCGAGCCTTTTGCTGATCAGGTTAATGAGCTGCAAGGAACATTAGATGACAAAAGCCAAACTACATTGACTGGTAAAAAAGAGATATTTAAATATCTTGCGCAAATGGGTGAAGATTCCATGGAGCAATTAAAAAAGCAAGGCGTCCCATTGTGGATTAATGAACTAAAGAAAGGAATATATTTTTCAGAAAAGTCATTAAACATCTTTGACCAAACGGCAGATAAAGATTCAGTGTTCCCATTTTTAGTAAAAATAAATATCCCCAATGAGGCCCCAGGCCCGCTGGCTCATCTTCTTAGCGAAAATGATATGTTAGATGACATTAACATCTACGCAGCTTCGAATGTTATCAATCCATTAGATCATGAGGCCACAGTGGCAAATTATTATGGGGCAGCTGTCCTTCAGCCTGCACCGGGCCAAAATAAAAAAATTAACATTTTGGATGAATATAAATTAAATACATTTAAAATATTTTTGAAACAGAAAGAGGAAGAGGAAGAGGATACTGGGGAAGAAGAACCAGCATCCTCCGGTGTCGGCGCCGGTCTTGTTTCTTCAGAAGACGAAACCGGTTATCAAGGCGACGACGTGCACGCCGTCATCGCGGCTGCTGAAGAAGAAGAGGAAGAAGAAGAAGATTTTGTACCAGGCACCGCTTTAGAATATACTGGCGCTGATCCGGTAGAATTACAAAAAGAATATAATTTAATAGAATATGGCGTTGATCTTCATATTGATGATTTTGGTCAAAATCTTAAAAGCGACGTATTTGTTTATGGAGATAAAGCAGCCGAGACACCAAAAAACCAATTGCAGAAGTTATTCAATAAGCTTAAGGCCATAAATCTTAAAAAGAAATTGAAAAACTTAATCTTTAATAAAGTTTTGGGTCCTGGCGAAATCAATGAAGGTCACTTTTCTCATCAAGAAACATTAATGTATGAAATAGCAAAATACAAAGTAGATCAATATGGCGATCAGAAATACGTACAAAGTGTATTTTTACCTATAAGCGGCAAAACGGACTTGACATATTATGATACCCAAGTAATTCCATTTCAACAATATCATTATAAAATATTTACCCATAAAGCCATAATTGGAAGTAGGTATAATCTTACATCTGTTGATCAGAGTGTCGCATGGGCCAGCACTTTCTCCGCTGTGTCCATCCAATATGAAATAGAACCTTTTATTCAGATTGTTCGTGTGCCGTATTACAACGTTGAACCGGTTAGCTTTCAAGTAGATAAGTTTAACTACACCACAGTTGTAGATGATCCTCCGTTACCTCCTGATATTAATTTTGTGCCTTTTAGGAATGTTGATGATGAAATATTACTTTTATTAAATAATACAGTAGGAGAGCAGACAACTTACCTAAGACATATATTTCCAGAAGAAAAAATACTTGCAGACGATGTTGCCATATCACAAGGCAAGCTGCCAGGTAAAAAAATATCATTTAAGACAGATGATTATTTGGGGACATATCAGATCTTAAGATTAGAAGAGCCGCCTACGGATTATACAGATTTTAGTGCCGCAACTCAGGTTAATTCGCTCGATATAGCATCTCTTCGATATGATAAAAATGATTCGGCAATACAAGCAATTACACCAAACAAAGATTATTATTATATTGCAAGATTTATTGATGTACATGATAAGTTTTCAAATCCCACTGAGGTCTTCAGAGTGAGGATGACTCATGAATCAGGTATGGCGCCTTACTTAAATGTGGAAGTTTTTGACATAAAAGAGTATCAAAAACAAGTCCATCAAGAAATCTTTTTGCCTTTTAAAGATATGAAGAAATATATATTAATAAAGCTAAGCGATGAACAATCATTACTATTTGGCGGTTTGCCAATACCTGGCGAAGAAGAACCGGAACAAGAATTAATAGAAAATTATGATTACTTGTCTTATCCTGCTGAGCTTGGTTCATCGAAAATCAAAGACAGTGTATTTGGCAAAAAATTTAAAATAAGACTTACTTCCAAACAAACGGGAAAAAAGTTAGACATTAATATTGATGTTAAGCAGCCTGAAAATATTATAAATGATTAACATTACTATTTATAGATAAAGGAGAAAATAAATGGCTTTTTTAGATAATTCCGGCGATATCATTTTGGACGCCGTTTTAACAGATGCTGGGAGAGCACGTTTGGCAAAAGGCGATGGTTCGTTTAAAATTGCCAAATTTGCTTTTGGGGACGATGAAATTGATTATTCATCTTATAATGCGTCCCATGCTTCCGGCTCAGCATACTATGATTTAGAAATATTGCAGACTCCTGTGTTCGAGGCATTTACTAATAACACGTCCACGATGAAATCTAAATTAGTTAGTCTCACAAACAACAATCTTTTATATTTGCCAATAATCAAACTTAATACTGTTGGTACGAGCTTTGCACCAACTGACGCTAGTAATCAATTTGGATCTGGATCTCATGTTGTTCTGGTTGATTCTACTACAATTACCGCAGTTAAGGCTCCGATTGCAGATGGCGGAATCAAAACTGGTGTGATTCCAGGTTTAATAGGCAGTGCAGATAATAACCATATAAGAGTTGATCAAGGTCTCGATACTAATGAAATTTCTCCTGCGCTTATTTTAGATCCAGAATTAAAGGAAACTCAATATATTGTAGAATTGGATTCTAGATTTGGAAAACTTTACGATGTGAGCAACGCGGATGCCGCCGGCTCCGTTGCGGCGCCGTCATACATTGATGATGATTTAATCGCGTCTTACTATTTTACGTCAAATGTTGGTAATTATGTAAAGGATTCTAAACCCGGCGTTGCAACAGGCGCCGAAGCAGATAACGGCGCCCAGGCAAATTTCGAAACGATTAATGGCCCGCGAGGAACAAACTTGCGTTTTGGTGTCTTAGCGGCTACTGATCTTGTTACTAGTACTTATCTATTTACCACTATTGGGAGCGCCATGACCGCGAATGATAATAATGGTTATTATTATATTGATTCAACCATTAGAATAAGCGGCGTAACCACTGGATATAAAATAGATATTCCAATAAGATTTTTGAAGAAACAATAAGGAATAAACGATGGCTAATACATTTAAAACTTTTTTAAATAGCGATATTGCTAATGTTCGTACATTATTACACGAAGCAATTCCTATTACAGGAACAATAGTTTCGGGGACATATACCGGCGACGGAAATGTTAAAACTTTTGCGCATGGCATGTTCGAGGCGATTTATGATTATCCATATTTAAGCTCATCAGCAAATCACATTGTTGATATTACAGCTGGCTATTCAGCAAATAGTGAGCTATCGGCCGCATCTAATGCGCAAAATGCAAAAAAGATTAACATATACAACCAACACGCACAAGTTTTATATGGTTACGACGTTACTGGCTCTATTCAAGAATTTGATCAAGATGGCGATATTAATGCCGGCGGCACAAAAATGAGAGAATGCTTTTTCGTTAATTTCTCTCGTTTATTGACCAAAGATGAAATTAAAAAAGATAGCTTTAGACTGGCATTGTTTGCTACTAGTAGCGATATTAGTAGCAGCGCTGCTAGAACTCATCTCGCTACGCTTGGTGATTACGGCGCCACAACTTCATATAAAGTTAATTCACCAGCAGGAGAATATGGAATTCTTTATACCGCCTCCACAGACTCCGCTAATGGTCTCTCTCCGCAAGGTCATGTGTATTATCAAGCTGGTATTGCAGTTATCACAGCTTCTTATTTTACTGGCGCCTTTGGGGCCCCGGGCAGTCCAGCTACAGACACTAGTGGCGATCCAGCCTACAACGGGCTCATAAGCAAACAAATAGATGGCCAGCTTACTGGATCCACCATCACACAATTAGCTGATGGGTTTAGATACACTTGGCACAATTTAGATTTCAATAACACAACAGAACTTAATTCAACAATATATTTCTGTCGAGCCAATACGCAAGACTACAACTATAGCGCAAATCCCACTTATTTAACTGCTAGCAAGATTAGAGTTAAAAATAACAATCCTAAAGCTGAACCAGTTTCTTATATCACCACAGTTGGTCTTTATTCAGCTGATAATGAACTGCTAGCAGTAGCTAAGTTATCAGAACCTCTTAAAAAGTCACCTTCAAACGAACTTACTTTGAGGGTTAGACTAGACTACTAAAATGGCTTTCTTTAGATTTGGCCCAAAGGATGTATTGCGAAACAGGATAAAAGCGTATCCTAAAAATACATTTTTTGTATATGATGGAAATGTCTACTATAATAATAGAAATAATATTTCCGGCGCACACGTTAACAACGTTGGTCATGTGCCGTCAGGTTTTGTCAGTCTTTATGAAATGAACGTTGATAGAGATTTTTCTAAGCACACATATGATCCTGATACTAACGTTGGAGTAAAAGCAAAGATTTTTCCATTTATCACAAAAGATTCTTCTTTGAACTCTTTTGGGACAACCTCCACAAATAGTTTTAATCAGTTTCAATATGGAGATGTAATTACCGGTAGCTATCCCCTATCTTCTTCAATAATCAGAGAGATATACGATATTAATCATGGAGCAACAAGCCCCACAGGATCTCACATATTAGCTCTAAAGAACACCTTAAACGATTATACAATTAACAGCCCTCACTATGCTTTTTCTTCTTCCATGGGAGATAAAAGATTGCAAGAACTAACTTTGATCAGTATACCAAGTATTTTTTATGGTTCTTCGATGAAAAAGAATTCTGTTAAATTAAATTTTTACATTTCAGGTACATTAGTGGCATCTTGTGAAGACACCAATAGGAATGGAGAATTAATTCAAACTAGTGGATCGGCTTATGCTCAACTAAATGGCACCGGCTCTGTTGCTGGAGTAGTATTATATAATGAAGGCTTTATTGTACTTACTGGTAGTTGGAACTTAACTGAAGCGACACATCAATTTGGCGATGCTTCTGCGACACAAGGAACATGGTTGGATTTTGCCGTTGGTGCAAATGATGGCGCCACTCCAATAAGCCCATCAGCCAGCTTTTCTCTTGATTTTAAAGGGACAAATTATATTAATACGATCACAATGTTGGCGGATGCACCTATAGGGGATCTTAACTTTTCCCCAAATCCAACGTTTGCCACTTATCAGCAGACGGCATCAATTAATTATACTTCTTCTGCGGGATATTTTCAGGATGAGAAGGTACCATTAAAAAACACGATCAGCTCTTCTTTCTATGACGACAATGCGAAATTCAAAAGACAAACGTTTATTAGTAAAATAGGAATATACGACGAGAACAAAAATCTTATTGCTGTTGCAAATCTTTCTAAACCGATTAAAAAATTAGAAGATATAGATTATACTTTTAAACTCAAGCTTGACATTTAAGGAAAACAATAATATGATATTGGGACTGGACATAAGCACCAGTATAACTGGGTTCTGTATTTTAGATTCACATACAGAAATAATTCGTTCTGATGTTTGGGATATGCGAAATAAAAAGTATTTTCCCGATATCTTTTGTAAAGCAAAAAAAATCAAAAACGATCTATTAAACATAAAAGCGCAATACCCAATAGACAAAGTGTTTATTGAAAAGCCCTTTATGTTTTTTGGTTCTGGCGGTTCCAGCGCTAAGACAATGGCTTCACTTCAAAGATTTAATGGGATTATTTCTTGGATCTGTTATGATACATTTAGTAAGCCACCCATCTATTTCACCGCCCAACAAGCCAGAAAGCTCAATGAAATCAAACTTCCAAAAGGATCCAATACAAAGAAAGAAATCTTAAAATGGGTGCTTGACAAATACCCAGACTTTAGTGTAGAATATACAAGTCACGGTAATCCAAAACCAAAATATTTTGATATTGCCGATGCCATTGTAGTCGCTAACGCTGGATTAAAATGAAACGAATATTAAATATTTTTGCTGTGTTAGTTATAATTGATAGATATATATGAACACAAAGAAAATTTCGATATTAGAAGATGCACTAGGATCTTTCTATTGTTCTAAAAACGAGTTTCTATTTTATTGCCCCTTTTGTAAACATCACAAAAAGAAGTTGTCTATTAACCTAGACAAGTCTGTTTTTAAATGTTGGGTTTGTAATACGAAAGGCGGCATTTCCTATCTCATTCGTCGCTTCAGCACATCAGACATCTTACATCAATGGGCGCTGTTAAATCAAGAAGTTGATATGTCTTCAGCTGAATTGATGTTTGCGGAGAAAAAAGAAGAGGCAGAGCAAGTCATAAATCTTCCTAAAGAATATTATTGCTTAGGAAGAAAAGATTTACCCCACTCAGCTAAAGAGCCATTAACATATTTAATGAGCCGCGGCGTTACTTCTAAAGACATTCTTTATTATAAAATTGGCTACTGCGCAACAGGCGCATACAGAAAAAGGATTATCATCCCATCATTCAATGAAGATGGAAACTGTAACTATTTTATAGCAAGGACCTATGGCCAAAGCTGGCTTTCATATAAAAACCCACCAACAGCAAAAAACATTATATTTAATGATCTTTTGATTGACTGGAACAGCCCAGTAACTTTAGTCGAAGGCGTCTTTGATACAATCAAAATACATAACTCTATTCCGTTATTAGGCTCTACACTAAAAGAGAGCACTCAACTTTTTAAAAAGCTTGCCGTGAAGCAACCAAAAATATATATCGGTTTAGATAAGGATGCCTTATTAAAATCATTGCAAATAATCCATTCTATGTTAGAATATGGCTTAGAGGTATATCGTCTGGATACATCAAACATAGAAGACATCGGCGCCATATCTAGATCCGAAGCAGAACAACTAAAAGAAAATTCATTAGCGATGAATACAGAGAATATATTTAACATTTACTGGAGTAATTAATGACTAGATTCGCACACATAAGCGACACCCATATCCGTAATTTACGCTATCATAAAGAATATCGTGAGATTTTTAAGATGCTTTTTGAGCGACTTAAAAAAGAGAAAGTAGATTACATTATTCATTGCGGAGATATAGCACATTCGAAAACTCATATCTCTCCAGAGTTCGTAAAAATGTGTTCTGAATTTTTAATTGGGCTTTCTGCCGTTGCACCTACCTATTTAATATTAGGGAACCATGATGGCAACCTAAAGAATAGCAGTCGTGAAGACGCCATTTCACCCATTGTAAAAGCTTTAAATTTGCCTAACTTGTTTCTTCTTAAGAATTCCGGAGAAACTTCTATTGATCAAAAAATTAGTGTTAACGTACTTAGTGTGTTTGATAGGAGCAATTGGATTTTTCCTTCTGATGCTAGGAGGATTAACATTGCTCTTTATCACGGATCTATCTCAAGTTGTAAAACGGACCTTGGCTGGGTCATGGAAAACGGAGAGAACGACATATCGATCTTCGATGGCCACGACTTTGCCTTCCTCGGAGATATACATAAAACCAATCAAGCACTTGATGGAGAAGGCCGAATAAGATATTCAGGCTCGACAGTACAGCAAAACTTTGGAGAAACCAACGATAAGGGTTTCTTAATTTGGGATATTTATTCCAAGAATGACTTTAAAGTCAAGCACATTGTTTTGCCCAATCCGAAACCATTTATCACAATTAAATTAACAAAATCTGGTCGCATTCCTAAAAATGCTAAATGCTCGTTGGGCGCCCGCTTGCGCTTAGTATCAGAAAACAATCTTCCTTTGCGCACGCTTAAACGCGCCATTGAAGTGGCGCAACATCGGTTTAAACCTGAAAGAGTTACATATCTTAATAGAGCGGCAGGAGAACGTGGAAATGTAGAAGAGCACACCAACAATATTGCTATTGATAATCTTCGTGATATATCAGTTCAAGAAACTTTAATAGAAGAATATTTAAAAGATTACAACCCTACAGAAGAACAGCTAGACAAAGTGTTTGAGTTAAATAAAAAATATAATACTGTTGTAGAAAACAGTGAGGAAGTTCAACGCAATGTTAATTGGAAGCTTTCTAAGATCGACTGGAATAATTTATTTAATTACGGAGAAGGAAATACCGTCGACTTAACAAAATTAAATGGTATAATTGGAATATTTGGAAAAAACTATTCTGGTAAATCTTCTGTAGTCGACAGCCTTCTTTATACTTTGTTTAACTCTACGAGCAAAAACGAAAGAAAGAACCTTAATGTCATTAATCAAAACAAGTCAAACGCGAACGGTCAGGCCATTATTACGATTGGTAATAAAGAGTATTGTATTGCGCGCACAAGCGAGAAATATATTAAAAAGCTTAAAGGAGAAGAAACGCTTGAAGCAAAAACAAACGTAAACTTCACTGTTAAAGACTTGGTAACCGATGAGATCTTAGAACTCAACGGAACAACTAGAAACGAAACAGATAAGATTATTCGTAATCATTTTGGAACTTTAGACGATTTCTTATTAACCTCTATGTCGTCACAAACTGGCGCTTTACAATTTATCAGCGAAGGCTCAACTAAAAGAAAAGAGATATTAGCCAAGTTTTTAGACCTAGAAGTGCTTGATCAAAAGTTTAAATTAGCCAAAGATGACGCCACAGACTTAAGAGGTGCTCTTCGAAGGACCGAGAGTATCAATTATGATGATGAAATATATGAAACTGAAAAACAATTGATGTATCTTGAAAACAATTCTGTGGAACAAAATAAATTATGCGACAAGCTGACGGCAGAACTGGACACACTAAACAAAGACATCACAATTTTACAAACAAAAATTGATAGTATTCCAGCAGAGATTATAAACATTGATAAAATCAAGAAGCAAATTGTCTCCGAGCGAAACAACATTCAGATCTTTAAGGAGAACATTGTTAATTGTAATCAAATCCTTACCAATAATGATAAAATATTGAACAAAATACAAGGGTTGGAGAAGACTTTTAGCATTGACGAGTATAAAGAAAAACAAGACGAGATAAATCAAATATTTGCCGAATTAGATATTATCAATAGAGACTTAGAAAAGGTCAATGATCTAGTCGGAGTTAATGATAAAAAAATAAAACTACTCAATGAAGTGCCGTGCGGAAATAAATACCTTACTTGTAAGTTTATAAAAGACGCACACAGCGCTGTAAGCGGATCCTTTGACCTCAAGAAGACAGTCCAGTCGCTTCAAGTTAATCAGCAAGAAAAAAACAATCAAATAACCAGCCTAGATCAAGAGCAAGTGGAGCGATATATAAAACAATATGAAGAGGTGCAACAGAAAAAAGCGACTTACGAGAAAAATAACCTGCAAACAAGCCTAGAAAAAGGAAAATGGGAAAATGCAATCCTTACTAGCGAAAAAGAATTGGAAGCGTTATTGGTCCAAGAGCATAAATACAATGAAAATAAAGATGTGATTGAGAACAAAGGATCGTTTATTAAGGAATTGGTAAAAGAAAGGGTCGTTTATTTGGAGAAAGAGCAAGAAAGAAATGAATGTCAAAACCAACTTTTGCAGTGTTATAAGGATAACGGTTCATTGGAACAAAAACTTAAGTCTTTAAATGAAAAGAAACAAAATCTTATTGACTTACAAGAAGAATATTCAGCTTACGATCTCTTTATGCGTTGTATGCATTCAAACGGCATTGCTTACGATATTATTAAAAAGAGACTACCGGTCATTAATGATGAGATTGGAAAGATTTTGGCCAATGTAGTCGACTTCGAAGTGTTCTTTGAAGCGGACGATAAAAAGTTAAGCATCTTTATCAAACATCCTCATCACGATCAGAGGCCTATAGAAATGGGTTCAGGCGCCGAAAAGACTTTAGCAGCCATGGCCATTAGATTAGCGTTACTTTCTGTTTCCAGCCTTCCCAAATCTGATATTTTCATTCTAGATGAACCGGGAACTGCGTTAGATGTAGAGAATATGGATGGTTTTATTTCTATTTTAGAACTAATTAAGACATACTTCAAAACCGTTATTTTGATTTCACATCTTGACGGCTTGAAGGATTGTGTAGACCAACAGATTGTTATTGACAAGAAAAAAGGGTTTGCGCATATATCAATTTGAGGTTAATTTTTTTATGACAACATATTACGTTGCAAAAACAGGCGACGATTTAAATGATGGCTCCGAAGCAAATCCTTATTTAACAATCGATAAGGCACTCGAACAAGCTCAATCTCAGCGCGATATTGTAGAAATTATCGACGAAGGCAGTTATAACGAAGGTGATCTCTCTGTCGGCACCAACGCCATAATAATACAACATACCGCTAGTTCACTAGGTAGACCAAAAATATATGGCACCGGACTTGGTGGCAACGAAGGCATCCGCGCTTTTGAAGTTAATAAAATAGGTCCGACTCTCAAAGGCCTAGAAATATACGGCTATAGTGGGGAGATATTTGAGTCCAACGTGCGCAAGGGGATCGAGATTGAAGATTGTTTTATACACTCTGTCCCGCAATTAATTAATAATTCTCTCGCAGGAGTTGCAGATAATATCAATACTATAAAACGAAGCATATTGTTTTTTGAGCCCGCGGGCAATCAGGCGATCAATAATGGCGTTGACGACACAGATGGTTGGTTGCAAATAGAAAACTGTTTAATAACCTCAAGCAATACTAGCGGCAATAACCCAATCATAAGGGATTATAGCAATCACGGAACAGCTAGCTTTTGTACTATCATTAATAGAGGCTCAACAGGAACTAATTCAACAATAATGTTATCAAAAGTTATTAACTGTCTTCTGTCGTCAAGCGAAGGATATGGTATTGCCTCTGATGATCAAACATATAATATAGTTTGTGTTCCAGACGCTGGCCGAGCATTTCGTAATATAGACGATAACAGCGACGAATCAGCAGCTCGCGGCGAACAGGCAATAACCCATGCACAGGTTGGCTTTGTCGACGGCACCTCCGAGGGTAACACTACTAGTGTTATTGATAACTACAAACTTACCAATTCTTCACTCGCACTCGACGCCGGCATTACTTATAATGGCATATCTGTAGATTTAGATGATGAAGATAGGCCATGTTATCTCGGTTTCGACGTAGGTTGTTTTGAATATACAACAGATTGGTCCGAATACACTACAGAACCAGCGGGCAGTTTTGATAACGGATTTGTTATACAAAATAATACAAATTTATCCAGTAATCATAAATTTAAATATTGCCCCATTAATCGACAGTCGCCATTTTCACTCGGCGCGAAAGGACCATCATCTCTTCGTGGAAGATCAAGTGCATACAAGGTTACAAAATAAAGAGGGAAATATGATGAAACAAATTTTAGATAAAGGCTTAAACAAACTGATGT
>Ga0208299_1001394_pt1 | contig 18222 bp, 32 predicted proteins | sample 15_taG_FD_184089 | JGI IMG/M metagenome (GOLD analysis project Ga0208299, IMG submission 184089) | Marine viral communities from the Subarctic Pacific Ocean - 15_ETSP_OMZ_AT15312 metaG (SPAdes) (version 2) | ecosystem: Environmental > Aquatic > Marine > Oceanic | place: Pacific Ocean | collected...
GGTCTTTTTTTCCCCCCAAGACGGCCCAGAAAGGCTGCGTAAGGCTGCGTGTCCCCGGTTATGCCCCTGAGACCCGCGAGAAAGGCTGCGTAAGGCCATGACCGGGCCGGGTAGGGATTGGGCGCATCGGAAGGCCCGCGCGCGTCTCCTGGCCGGTGGGCCGCTGTGCGTCTGGTGTCGGGAACGGCCCGCGACCCAGGCCGACCATGTCCCGCCCCTGGCTGATGCACCTAGTCCTGAGCTGTGGGTGGGCGAGCTGGTGCCGGCGTGTAGGAAATGCAACTCGAAACGGGCCGCGCAGATGACGAATAAGCGCCGCACGCGGCCCAAGACATCGCGGGCCTGGTGATGACCGCGCTACCGGCTCGCCTGTTCCCGCTCACGGAGGGTAAAACGTCGGACGAGTGCTACACGCCGGCGAGCCTGTTCGAGACGCTCGACATCCGGTTCGACCTCGACCCGGCATCCTGTCCGCGTGAACTCTCAGCCGTCCCGGCCGACCGGATCTACACCGTCGAGGACGATGGCCTCGCGCAGCCCTGGCATGGCCGCGTCTGGCTCAACCCGCCCTACTCGAAGGCGTCGCCCTGGGTCGACCGGTTCCTCGAACACGGCCACGGCATCGCCCTCTTGCCCGCGAGCCGAAACTGCAAATGGCATAACCGCATCTGGGCCGAGGCCGACGGCGTAACGATGTGGAATGGCACCTTCGTGAAGCCGGATGGCGGCCAAGATTCTATTCCCTATCAAACCTATCTGTGGGCGTTCGGCGACGATTGCGTCGACGCGATCGGCCGCGTGTCCAGGGTCCGACGATGAGACGTCACCAGGAAGCCGCCGAGGTTGTGTTGGCGAAGCTCGACAACCCGAACGCGCTGCTCGCCGAGAACCTCCAGCACCTCGCCTGGGCACTCGACCACATCCAGGCGACAGGCGACGGCCTCGGCAACTCCGCCAACATCTCCAACCAGATGGTGCGCGTCCTGCACGAACTCGGCGTCGAGGGTGACGGCGACATATGGGACGACCTCGTACAGGAGATCACACGTGACGACGCCTCCTAGGTGGGGCACACCCAGGTCGAAACGTGAAACGCACGGCCACCACCTCGCACGGGTCGCCCAGGCGCTCGGCTGGGACCTGTTCGCCTGGCAGCGCCTCGTAGCCGACGTCGCCCTCGAACACGACGACGGCCTCTACCGCTACCGCACCGTCGGCGTGTGTGTCGGCCGCCAAAACGGCAAAACCGCCCTCGCCGCCTCGAGGATCGCCCTAGAACTACTTCAACCCGGCCATGTGGTCGCGTTCACCGCCCAGGATCGCGGCATGGCCCGCTACCTGTGGGAACAGCACTGCGAGCTGATAATCGACTCGTCCATGTCGCGCCGTGTGCGGCGTGTGATGCGCGCAAACGGCCAGGAAGCGCTCATCATGGAAAACGGCTCGCAGTACCGGGTCGTCACACCGAACCGGAAAGGCGCACGCGGCCTCACGACCGACCTGGTGGTGATAGACGAAGCCGCCCTCGCCGACCGTGACCTGATCTCGGCGATCCAGCCAACTATGGCAACGCGGCCGAACGCGCAACTGTGGATTTTGTCGAACGCCGGCGACGCGAACTCGACGATGCTCGCCCACTACCGGAACCTCGGCCACCAGGAACGCGACAGCGACGACGGCCGCCTCGCCTGGCTCGAATGGGCACCGGCCGACGACAAGTTCGACGTTTTGGACAACGCCGTGTGGCGCCAGGCCATACCGACCCTCGCCGAGGTGGGAGGAGTCACAGTCGACGCGGTCGCCGAAGCCGCGCAGTCAACAGAACCGGAGCTGTTTGCCCGCGAATGGCTCAACGTGTGGCCCGCACTCGAAGCCGTGGCCGTAATCGCCATGACCGACTGGGAACGCCTCGAACGAACCGAGGTCATGCTCGGCCACCAGGTTGTGCTCGGTATCGACGTCTCGCCGAATCGGGACTCGGCGACGATCGCCGCGTGCGGCCGAAACGGTGCGTGGACACCGATCGAGATCATCGACCATCGCGCACATGTCGGATGGGTACAGGAACGCATTGTCGAGCTGTGGAACAAATGGCACGCCCCGGTTGTCATCGACGGCGGGGCACCCGCCGGGTCGTTTATCGTTCCGCTTGAGCAGGCCGGAGTCGAGGTGGTGCCCGTCGGGATGCGCGACTACGCGCGGGCGTGTGGGAGCTTCTATGACGCGGTCGTCGACCAGACCGTGACGCACCTCGGGGATCGTCTACTGACCGACGCCGTCGGCGCAGCGTCAAAACGCAAACTCGCCGAACAGTGGGCATGGAACCGACGATCCACGGTCGACATCACGCCCCTTGTCGCGGCCACGTTGGCACGTTGGGGAGTTGTCGCAGGTGCCCAAGTGCGTCCGAAACCTGCCGTATTCTGATGGTTAGATGAAAACGTTTGCGTCGCTCTTGCAGGTGGCCGGCCTCGCTGCCCTCTTTTGGGCAGTGTGGACGATCGCCGGCACCGCCCTGTTCCTCGGGGCGTTCGGCGTGTTCTCGCTCCTGGTGGGTCTCGCCCTCGAGCGCACTACGCGCTCACAACCCGTCAGGCGGTAACCGATGCTGCTACGCACCTTCCAGGGTCCGGTGGAACGCGCCGACACGTTCACGCTTCCTAGTTTCGGCTTGGGCGCCCAACCGCTCACCGGGCCGCTGTCGATCACCGAATCCACCACGTTGTCGATTCCGGCCGCGTACAGGTGCGTTCAGATCATCTCCGACACCGCCGCGTCGCTGCCGCTCCATTCGTTCCGTGGCAAAATGCAGCTCAACCGCACGCCGGATGTGCTCAAGCATCCCGACCCGAGCGATACCCGAATGTCGACCCTCGCGTCGGTGTTCGTGTCGCTCCTGATCGACGGCAACGCCTACCTGCTCGTCGGCAACCGTGATTCGTTGGGGCATCCGCGTTCGTTTGTAGTACTCGCCCCTGGTGCCGTCGCCGTCAACGTCCGCGACGGTGTCCGCTCCTACTCGGTCGCCGGCCGGTCATACGACGCCGAGGATGTCCTGCACATTCGCGGGCTGACGCTTCCAGGTCACGACCTGGGCCTCGGCCCGTTGGCGATGCAACGCCGCGCGCTCGGCCTCGCCATAGCCGGCGAAGATCACGCCGCCGAATTGTATGTGAACGGGGCCATCCCGGCCGGCGTCCTGTCGTCGGAGGCTGAACTAACCCAGGCCGAAGCGAACGCCGCGAAAGACGCCTTTGTCGCGGCGCATGGCGGCCGGCAACGCTCCCCGGCTGTCCTGTCGGGCGGCATGTCGTATCAAACGCTGTCCTTCTCCGCGTCCGACCTCGAGCTGGTCGAATCGCGCAGATTCTCGGCGCAGCAGATATGCACCATATTTGGTGTCCCGTCGTACCTGGTCGGTGTCGGCTCGACCGACTCGCGGACCTACGCAAACGCGCAAGACGACGCACGATTCTTCGCCACATACACGCTGCGGCCCTGGTTGACCCGCGTCGAAGCGGCCCTATCTACCTTGCTGCCACGCGGCCAAGAAGCCAAGTTCAACCTCGACGCGCTGCTGCGCGCCGACACCAACACCCGCTACGCCGCGCACGCCCAGGCGCTCGCCGGCGGCTGGCTGTCCGTCCCAGAGATCCGCGCCATCGAGGATCTCGACATCGAGGAGGACCTGGAACTATGAACATCGAAACCCGCACCGTTGCCCTCGAACACCTCGAACTACGCGACGACGACGACGGCCACCACCTCGTCGGAATCGTCGCACCGTGGCACTCGACATTCGACACCGGCGACTACATCGAACAGTTCGCCAAGACCGTGTTTGACAAATCTATTACTGAAAGAGGGACCCGCATCCCACTTCTCGAGCAGCATGACAGGAACCGGCACCCGGTCGGAATGTCGATGTCGTGGGAGAACACCAGCGACGGCCTCGTCGCAGACTTCCGCCTTGCGAACACGCCCCGCGCCGACGAATCCCGCCAACTCGTGCTGGACAACATGGTTACCGGCCTATCAGTAGCGTTCCAGCCGATACGCAACCGGACAGAAACGCGCGACGGTCGACGCCACGTTCTACGCCTCGAAGGGCGCCTCGATCATGTCGGTTTGGTCACCGCCGCCGCCTACAACGAAGCAAAGGTCCTTGCCGTGCGCGCCTACGACCCCGACGACCCGCAGGTCGCGCCGAGGCTCGCCAAATGGCGGCACCTGCTGACGAACTAGAAGCCCATCGGTTGTCTCACCCCTGGTGTATTCTTGTAGCCACAAGAGCGCCGCGAAAGCGCCGCCGGTTGATCCCCGGCACCCAATCGCACCCTCACACACCGACCCTCTACTGAGGAGTGCGAAAAATGCAGTTACTCGACCAACTCGTCGCCGAACGCGACGAAATCTCCACCACCCAGACCGGCCTTGTGGAGCGTGCAGCTGAAGAAGCACGCGACCTGACCGAGTCTGAGGACACGAACCTGAAGGATCTGGCGTCGCGTGCCGTGGCGCTCGATGAACGCATCGGCGAACTCCGAGCCATCCAGGTAGCGAACCTCGAGGCCGCAAAGCTGCGGGCCGAGGTCGCATCGACCGACGATGCCCCCGAAGAACGGGCCGCCGGCCGTGTGACCGTCACCGACGAGCCGCTGACCTACCGCGAAAACGGCGACTATTCGTTCTTTCAGGACATGTTCCGAGCGCAGGTGTTGTCGGACCCGTCCGCGCAGCAGCGCATCGCACGGCACCAGTCCGAAATGGACATCGAACACCGCGCCGACGGGACCAGCTCCAACTGGGCCGGGCTGGTCGTACCTCAGTACGCCGTCAACCTCGCCGTCGCAAAAGCCCAGGCTGGGAGAAACTTCGCAAACACGCTGCGAAAGATCCCCCTTGGACCCTCGGGACTCACCGTCAACGTGTCGAGGATCACGACATCCTCCAGCGCAGCGGCCCAAAGTTCCGAGAACGCCGCAATATCGGAGACGACCATCGATGACACCATGCAGTCAGCGACCGTCGCCACATATGCCGGAGCGCAAGATATTTCGCGCCAGGCATTAGAGCGCGGCGACCGGGTCGACGAGATGATCTACGAGGACCTGGCGCTGAGTTATGCGACCAGCCTCGATCACGATCTCATCGACGGCGCAGGTACTTCCGGCACCCACAAGGGCGCTCTGCGTGTGTCCGGTATCGGCAACATCGACACCGACGATGCATCCCCGACCGGCTATGAGACCTGGCAGAAGATCATCAAGGGCATAGGAACGGTCGCAGGAGCCAAATTTTTGCAGCCAACCCACATCTGCATGGCCCCGCGTCGCTGGTCTTACCTGGTCGGTTCGTTGGATTCCCAGAACCGCCCGCTGTTGACTCCAAACACGCAACTCGGGACCAACGTGATCGGCGTAGGCAACGCTGCCGGCGTCGAGGCTGTCGGCAACATCGCCGGGATACCGGTCGTTGTGGACGGCAACATGCCGACCGACCTGGGAGCAGGTAGCGACGAGGACGCAATCCTCATCTACCGCGCCGACGACGTCCTCCTCTGGGAGAACGGCGGCGGGGCGCCAATGCTGGCCCGCTACGACTCGGTCGGCTCGGCGACCCTCACGGTCAAGATCATCGCGTTTGGTTACTCGGCGTTCATGGTCAGGGACCCCAACTCGGTCTGTTCCCTCACCGGGACGCTCTACAACGCGACCCTCTAAGACCCCCACCAGGGAGCGCCCCGGGTCGGCAGTCAAACCGGCCCGGGGCACTACCACCAGGAGGAAACATGAGCGAAAAGTCGAGCTACGACGAGCTGTGGGACAAGCAGTCCCCTAGCCGTGTCCACAAGCCGGAACCCGCGAAGCCGGCACCGAAGCCGGCCGCGAAAAAGAAGCCGGCCCCGAAAAAGAAGTAGCTGATGCCCGCCTACACCACCAAGGCGGTCGTCAAGACCTACCTTGGCATCCCGTCGGGCACGACATCCGAGGACGACCCGATCGACGCTGCGATAGACGCCGCCGAAGCAGAGATCGACAACTACACCGGCCGCAGCTTCGCCGTGCCAGGTTCCGCGACCGCGAAGGTTTACCGGCCGGTTAACGACCGAGTAGTCCTGGTGGACGACATCGCCCAAACGACATCGCTGGCCGTCAAGACCGACACAGCCGACGACGGCACCTACGACACCACGCTAACGATCACTTCCGAATACGTCCTCGACGGCAACCAGGCCCCATATAGGGTCATTCGCCGCGTCGACGGGTCATCGTTCCCCAGGTACAGCTCGGATCGGGCAACCATCCAGGTTACGGCCTACTTCGGCTACGGCATGTCCATCCCAAAGGCGATCGTCCAGGCTTCGACGGTGCTCGGCGCACGCCTGTATCAGCGTCGCAGCTCGCCGTTGGGCTTCCAGGCCGGCCTCGAGGGCGACGCCGTGCGTATCTCACGAATCGACCCGGACGTTCGCGCCCTGTTGTCCGGTTACCGCCTGTTGGCCGTGGCGTAGATGTGGCCGACTACACCGCCATGCGCGACCAAATCAAGGTCAGGCTCGAAACCGTGAGCACCTTTGTTGCCGTGTTCGACACTGTCCCCGACCGCGTGACAGTTCCGTGCGCGATCGTTCGCCCCGGTTCGCCGGTCGCGGACTACCACGAGGCGATGGGCGGCCAGGGCGTGTCCCGATTCAACTTCGAGGTGCTGGCCCTGGCGCAACGGTGGGAACCAAACGCCGGCCAGGACGTCCTCGACAGCTTCATCACCGGATCAGATTCGGTCGAAACCGCAATCCGGGGCGACACGACACTTGGCGGCGAGGCATCGACGTCCCAGGTGACGAGCTGCACCGCTTACGGAAATGTCAACGTCGCCGACAGCCAATACGTCGGCGCCATATTCAACGTGGAGGTTTACGCCACATGACCACCTACAAGGTCGCCGGAACCAGGACGGTCGCCGGCGTCGAACCAGGGGGAACCGTCACCGACGGCGACCTCGAGGGCTGCAACATCGAAGCCCTCATCTCCAGCGGCCACCTGGCCGCGCCATCTACAAGCAAAAAGGAAGGCTGACCATGGCCGTATTCATGCAAAACACGGTCACCGTGACCGTTAACTCCGTGGACCTCACCGACCACGTAACCAGCATCTCGGGGTTCAACGAGACCTGCGCCGATCTACAAACGACCGCGATGGGCGAAACGAACATCTCCAGAATCGGCGGTCTCAAGGACTCCTCAGTGTCCATAACCTTCCTGAACGACTTCGCGTCCTCGGAGGTTTACGCCACTTTGGCGAGCTTGCTGGGGACAGCGGTCGCGGTCACGATCACGCCGACGAGTGCGGCCGTGTCGGCCACCAACCCGAAGAAAACCGGGTCGTGCCTCGTCACGGAGCTTCCATTCATCGACGGCAGCGTCGGCGACCTCGCCGAGGTGTCCGTGACATGGCCCGTAACGGGCGCGATCACGACAGCGACTTCGTAGCGCCATGATCGACCTTCGGCTCAGTGTGGAACTAGAGGACGGCACCGCCTGGACGGTCAAACCGTCGATCGGCACGTTCGTCAAATTCGAGCGCCATTTCAAGCTGTCCGTGCAGGCGTTGTCGAACGGGTCTCTAGCGATGGAGCACCTGGTTTGGCTCGCCTGGGAGCAGGCCAGGCATGAGGGTAAGACGGTGCCGGCGTTCGACCAGTTCCTAGACCAAATCGCCGACCTGGAGACGGACAACAGCGATAGCCCTTTATCAGCCGGCACTCCCTGACGTATCACCTCGCCGACCTCGCGTTAGCCACCGGACAGCCCATTACGGCGCTGCTGGAGGCGCCGCCCGAGTTGGTTAAGGCGCTCAGGGCCGCCCACAACGAACGCACGAAGGAGGCGAACAGGCGTGCCCGCCGTAGCAATCTACGTTGACTCCGCGAAACTCCAGCGAGCGTTGAAAGATGTCGGCCCCGAGATGGTCGCCGACCTGAAAGAGGGCAATAAGGCTCTGGGCGAGATCGTCGGCGACCGTGCCCGCCAGCTCGTTCCGATGCGTTCCGGTGCGTTGCAGAAAACGATCAAGGCCGCGAAGGCGGCCGGCGGCGCGAAGGTCAACGCCGGAACGCCGAGCCTGACGTCGAAAGTGCCCTACGCCGGCCCGATTCACTTCGGCTGGCGAGCACGCGACATCGACCCAAACCCGTTCCTGTACGACGCCCTCGATGAACGCCGCGACGAGGTGGTAGCCGCCTACGAGAAGCAAACCGCCGACCTGCTCGAAAAAGCCGGGTTAACGTAATGGCCGCCAAAACGTCCAAAATCTCGGTCGCGCTTTCCGCGAACGCTAAGGATTTCAAGCGTGAACTCGCCAACGCCGAGCAATCCGTCGGCAAGTTCTCGACTGGTGCCAGCCGCCTGTTCAACGGCCTCAAGATGGCCGGGATCGGCCTGGCCGCCGGCCTCGGTGCCTCATTCCTCAAAGCCGGCCTCGATTTTGAGAAAATGGAAAACACCCTCATTAAGGGCACCGGCGCGACCGGGGAAGCCCTGGAGGATCTCAAAGGCCAGGCGACAGACGTCCTTAAGACGGTACCAGAGTCTGCTGATGTGGTCGCAGGAGCGATCGCCGACGTAAACACGTTCTTTGGAGCGACCGGCGACCAGCTCGAAGCGACAACGGGCCTGTTCCTCGACTTTGCCCGCGTAACCGACATGGACGTCGGCGATGCTATAGCGCGAGTCGATGCCCAGATGACCCAATTTAACGTGCCGCTTGGCGACACCGACGAGCTGCTCGGCGACCTGGTGCGAATCTCGCAGGCGACCGGCGCCCCTATGGACAACCTGTTGTCCCAGATGGAAAAATTCGGCCCCATTTTTGCGACCGCTTCGTTTAGTGGAGAAGAAACAGCCGCGATGTTCGGGATGCTGGAACGTGCCGGGGTGGACGTCACGAAGCTAGCCCCGTCGCTCGAGAAGTTCTTCGCAGACATCGCCGAGGGCGGCGGCGACCCGCGCCAGGCGTTCGAGGACATCGTCACCCAGATCGAAACCGCCGACGATGAGACGCAAGCCCTGGCGATCGCCGCCGATGCGTTCGGGACTGCCGGCGCCCGCATGACGTCGGCCATCCGCGACGGCGGAGTGGAGCTGGAAGAATTCGGCGGCCTTCTGGGTACAGGAACCGGCCTCGTGGATGACCAGGCCGAGGCGACCGCCACCCTCGCCGACAAGTTCGACACAATGAAAAACAAGCTGGTCGCCGCTATGGGGCCGATCGCGCTTGAGTTGATGGAAAAGTTCACCGAGGCGATGGACAACGTGGTTCCGTTTGTCGAACGAAACAGAGATCTGTTCGTCGGCCTCGGGATCGCCGTCGGCGCGATCGCCACTGCGTTCGTCTTATTCAAGGCCGCCACCGTCACCTGGACGGTCCTGGCGACAGCGGCGACGGTCGCCACGACACTGTGGGCGGCGGCGACGGGAATACTCGCGGGGGCCGTAGCAGTCATAACGTCGCCTATAACGCTCATCGTTGCGGCCATCGCTGCCCTCGTCGCCGGTATCATCCTCGCCTACCAAAATTTCGATGTGTTCCGCGATGTGGTCGACGGCCTGGCCGACGCTGCCGTGATCGTTCTGGACATCTTCGCCGACCTACCTGGCGACCTGTTCAACGCGGCAGCCGGCGGCATTTCGCTTCTCGGAAGCCTCGGAAAGCAGTTCGGGAAGGCGCTGGTAAACGGCCTCATCGAAGTGTGGAACCGCGCGGACCTGCGGATGCCGCGTTTCGACATCCCCGACTGGGTGCCAGGTGTCGGCGGAAAAGGCTTCGGCGGTTTCGACATGTTCCCCGACATCTCGCCTCTCGCAGCCGGCGGCCTGGTCGAATCGCCAACCCTGGCGCTCGTCGGCGAATCCGGCCCCGAAATGGTGATACCGCTCGACCGCGTCGGGGGTGTCGGGTCGACCGTCGTCAACGTCCACGTTACGGGGGTATCTGGTGAGGAAGTAGTCGACGCGATCCGGCGCGAAACGCAGCGACGCGGCGCCGCTGTGTTCCCGACTGTCAGCACCCGGCGATCGTGACCATATACACCGGCTGGGACGTCCAGATAGGCGGATTCGATGGCACAGCTACCGTTACCACATCGGGCACACCGAGCGACGCTGACGACTTCACCTCCAGGGTTCGTTCGTTCACGATCGACCACCAGGTAAGGCTGGGCCGTCTCGGCCGCTCAAGCGCGCAAGTCGTCCTCGACAACACAGACGGGGCGTTAACGCCGGGCGGCGGCGGCACACATTCGGCGCGGGCCTGGTTTTCGGAGCCGCTATTCGTTCTGGCGCGTGCCGGGACATCCGACCCGCCGGCGCTCGTCACAACGCTCCTGAATATGCGTGCCCCGTTTTTTGGCGGCCCTATCATCGACGTCGAGTTCGTCGACGACGGGTTCGATTCAACCATGACGTTGACCGCCGCTGACTGGATCACCTACGTCTCGAGGTACACGGCCCAGGCGGGATCAACGGAAGCAGCCGAGGTGTTGACTGTGTTCGGCAATCTCGCGTCGGATGTTGTCCGCGCAACATTCGGTGCCGATGCGACCATCCCGGCGTGGCTCTCGGCCGGAACAGGTTTCGAGGATGTATCGCTGACGGTTGCAGCCGGCGACTTCCTCGGCGACCACTACCAAGTCCTCGCCGCGACCGAATACGGCGTGATTTTCCCCGGCAACCTCGTTTTTGCCGTGTCCGGTGGCACTAAGCAGGTGTTCTACCTGGCGACCGGCATACAACGTGCCAGGCTCGCGCCCACGACGGCGTCGCCGCTGTGGACGATGCCAGATTTTGACGACGCCGACAGCCTGTCGACTACAGAATTGCCGTATAGGGATCTCCGGCTCGGCTTCGACGCTGACGAGCTGGTTACGCAAGCGTCGATTACCCGCAGCGGCGGTTCGTCGCAACATTCCTACAACGACACCAATTCCCAAAAGTTCGGCCCGCGTTCCCTCAGCTACACCGGCCTTCCGCTTACCGCCGACGACGACGCCTTACGCATGGCATCGTTCCTGACGACCAGGTTCGCGGAGGCGCCGCTGACAGTTCAGAGCTTCGAGGTAACCGGCTCCATGATTAAGGGAAAAGCGAACGATGGTGCCCTGGCTGGCGTTCAGACGCTAATGCACGCGCCGTCTTATGCGTTCGGTTCCCTCTGGAAGCCATGCACTGTCAAATGGACCGGCGCAGGTTCGACCACGAACGAAAAAGACGTCGGCGTTTCCCGCGTCCAGGTGTCGGCGAACCCCGAAGATTGGACGATGAGACTTCACACTTTCGACGCTGGGACTAATATGGGTTTCGTCCTCGACTCGGCCCAGCTCGGCGTCCTCGACCAGAACAGGATTCTGTAAGATGGCAAACAAGACGTTCACTGCCGGCGAAACGCTCACCGCATCAGATGTAAATACCTACTTGGCGAGCGGTTTTACGGCTGTCGAAACGGGCGCGTCGCAGTCGATCAGCGCCTCGGGAACCACGGTCACGTTTGCATCGTCGCGGTTTGCTTCCGCCCCGAATGTGATGGTGACGCAGGCGAACACCGGCGGCGGCGCGTCGAAGGTTCCGAACGTCGACGCCATTTCGGCCAGTTCGTGCCGCATCTTCCTACTCAACGCAAGCAGCGGCTTTGTCGCCGGCGACGCCTCCTGGCTCGCAACACTGGAGGCATGACATGGACCAGGACTACATCGCAACCTGTCGCACCGCCGGCTGCATCAACGAAGGCGTCGAGATCGCGGTTACGAAACGGCCCGCCGGCGATGTGTTCTGCGGACCCTGCCGCAACGAGATCACCGACATAGTCGACGCCTGATGCGACACGCCGACCTGGTAGCCGCCCTCGAGCCGTACCGCGACGACGGCGACGAGGACGTCGAGCACCTGCACCCCGTTTTGGCGTTTCGCCTGGCGGGCGCGTTCTGGTCGTCTCAGCTCATGCGCGACGATGTCCGGATCGAATCGGGGGCACGCTCGATGGACGCCCAGCGGCACCTGTACGCGCGTTGGCGCAACGGCCAGGGCAACCTCGCCGCCGACCCTGATCGCAAGATCGCCCCCGGCTTCGTCGGCTCGTACCACATGATCCAACCCGCCGACGGGTGGGCCTGGGCGTGCGACCTGACCCGCAAAGGCGCCGTATCCTGGTCTCAAGTCCATGAGGTGCTCGACGGGTGGGGCCTTGAAAGAACCGTCCCAGGGGAGCCATGGCACGTACAGGCCGGCCGACACACCGGCATGTTCGCCGGACCTATGCCACCCGAAAGCGTCTGGAAGGCCGACAGCCCCGCCTATAAGCCCCTGAGGCTGCGCCGACCGCGTCTACGCGGCCCCTACGTTAAATGGGTCCAGGCGCGCGTAGGGGCCGTTCCAGACGGCCTGTACGGCCCGGCCACCGCTGACGCTGTCGGAGACTGGCAAGCCAACCATGGACTAACAGCCGACGGCGCCGTCGGCCCCAAGACCCACCAGAAAATGGAGGCCCAAAAGTGAACTACAAAGATTTGGTCGAACGCACGATCGCAACCGCCGCGCAGGCGTTCCTGGCCGTGTTCGTCGTCACCGACCTCTCGACACTCGACACGGCCGCGACGGCCGGCGCAGCAGCGGGACTCGCCGTCCTCAAGTCATTTGCCGCGTCGAAGGTCGGCGACAAGGGCACCGCGAGTCTTGTCTAATGCGACCAAACTCGTCGGAGCGATCACGGCTCTTGTGGTTGCCGTCACCGGCCTCTACGTCGGCGTGTTCGGCGGCGACGCACCGACCGCGCCGGTCGGTATCACCGTCGTTCTCGACTCCCCAGAGGCTTTCGCCACGTTCATCGAGAACCACCCGGCCGGCCGATGAATGAAACGCTCGACGTCGAGGACGTCAAACGCCTCAAGGTCACATCGACCACCGTCGGGTTCCTCGTCGGCCTCGCTGTCGTCGTCGGCTCTGTCGTCTGGTCGGCCGCCGGCCTCGCCAACCGCATCGACACCCTAGAAAACCGGGTCGAGGCGCTCGGCGCTGACGTCGCCGTCATCGAGGGCAACACCGGCACCGACTCGAGCATCCTGTCAGCACTGGACGACATCCGCGAAGGCGTCGCCGCGAACGACAAGGCCATTTCGGACATGTCAGCGGCGCGGCTACGCGACCTTGACCGCTATGTTCCAACCTGGACCTTCGACGTTTACGCCGACACGCAGGACCAGATGGTGCGCGACATCGAGGCGCTCACAACCGCCGTCGAAGCCCTCATCGAGGACTAGCCAGCGCGAACGATCTTGCGTACCGTCTCCGGCGAGTCGCCGGTCACGGCCGCTATTGCCCGAAGGCTCAAACCGCCCGCGTGAGCCTCGCGGATTGTCGCCGCCAGTTCCCGGTTGGCAAACTCGGCGACCTGCACCGCATTTTCGAGGGTCTCCACCGGATCAAGGACTGCGCCCGGGTCTAATCCCGCGCTCATGCTGTCACCGTCCCCTGCTGGTCCAAGTGTGGTCTGCAGGTGCGCCTTGCTCATTGCAATTCCTCCTCGTTGGTTTTGACCTGTCTCTTCAGGCCAGGGCGGTCAGTCCCTGACGACCCCCCAGGGGGGGTTTCGACTACTCGTTGCTGGCCTCGATCATGCGTTCGTCCAGACGGTAGAGGTCGGCTCGGGTGCGTCCCAGGCGGGCCTGAAGGCCAGCCAGGACATCGATCCACTCTTCGCTCGAGAGGGTCTCGGCGCATGGTGCGTCGTAGATCAGCCCGAGCAGTTCGTTGACGCCCGAGAGGACCAGGTGGTCCCAGTTGGTGTCGTTCATGACCACACCTCCTCGGCAACTGTGATACCGGGGTTCAACAGCCGGAACGAGCGGATGTGGTTCTCGGCTTCGCCCTCGTTGGTGAAGTGCCACTCGCCGGTCCGCTCGGGATGGTCAAGCGACGTGATGGTGACGGTGCACGAGTCGCCCCATGTGTCGAGGCGGACGCTCACTCGGTCGTTCATTTCGGTGTTCTCCTTGGTGGTGTTCATTTCGGTGACCTCCTCGGGTCGGTTTGCTGTTGCTTCCATGTCCATAATATAGACGACCCAGCGTCCCGTGTCAAGTATTTAGACAAGATATTTCGGGGTCCCCAAACAGGCCGCGCGGATGGTCTATGGTGCTCGGCGACCGCGACCGTGGGGGTAGCGACATGCCGAAGCCAGACAACTACCAGGACGTCGACCAGCGCGTCCATGAGTTTTGGGAACGCTTCCCCGAGGGCCGCATAGCAACCGTCCTGCACAGCATCGACGATGACCGCGTGCTCTTCCGCGCGGACGTTTGGAAAGACCGCGACTGGTTCAACCGCGACCTTCCCGACGCGACCGGATGGGCCGAAGAACGCTTCGAGGGCCACATGGCGAAATGGGCCGTAGAGGTGTGCGAGACGTCGAGCATCGGGCGTGCCCTGGCGAACCTGGGACTTAACGCTAAGGGTCTACGGCCGTCGTCGCTGGAGATGGACAAAGCCGACCGGCAAGCCCCGGCGGCACAATCCGAGCACCCCGACTACCCGATTAGTCCAGCGGAAGCCAAACAGGAGCTGCTAGCGGCGTGCGGCGGCGACACCGACCGTGCCCGCGACATATGGGGCGACCGCCGCAGACCTGTCCGCGCGGGTAATGGTGGCATGAACCGGGCCGAGGTCGACGCCCTCATCGCAAAGGTGGGCGCATGATGCAGGCGTCACTGTGGGATAAGCCAGGCGTCGTCTCCAACGAGCACCCGTCGACGTCGCATCATGCAGCCGCAACCGTAAAAGCCGGGTCGCAACGCGCCCAGATTCTCGCCGCCCTGTGGGACGCCCCGACGACCGCCTACCGGCTCGCCCTCGACCGACTGGTGCTCAACAGCGCCGGGCATGTCGTGTCGCCTAACCAGATAGCCACCCGTCTCAAAGAGCTACGCGACCATGGTTATGTCGAATACGTCCGCGAGTTCTCGGGTGGCCCGTTCGTGGAGGAAGCAACCACAGCGGGCAACACGGCCCTTATGCAGACGTTGACTGGTTATGGCCGGCGCCAGGTTGCCGTACTCATGGCGAAGGCCCGGTCGTGACCCTTCCACGCAGCGCCTACGACCAGGTGAGCGGCACCGTGTCCGAGGCCGCATTTATGGACACCATCTTGCAGGCCGCCGAGCTGTACGGATGGTGGACGTATCACACGCACGATTCGAGGCGTTCTACCGCCGGCTTTCCCGACCTGGTGCTTGTCAAGCCGCCTCGTGTCCTCTTTCTGGAAGTCAAGTCTGAACGGGGCCGGCTATCGCGTGAACAGGCCGAGGTGCTCGCGATGCTTCAGGAGTGCGAGGTCGGCAACGTGACTACCACAGCGAACGAGACGCGAGTAGTCGTCGCCGGTGTCCAGGCGGCTCTGGTTCGCCCATCGGATTGGGAACAGATCGTGGAATGGCTCTCCGCATGACGGCATATGCGGAAACTGTTGGTCAGTTGCCATTCCACGGGGAGGACCGGGTGCGGTCCCACATGGCCAGGCCGAGGCTCTCTGTCAGCCGCGCCTGGACGCCCACCGCGCCCGGTCCTCCACATTTCGCCTCCGTCGGGCCTCATGTTGGCCCCCATACCAGAAAGGAAAGGGTGGCCCACGACCCCCTCAAGGATGCGGCCAGGCGGAGGCGTCCACAGTGACCGGATTAGTGCAAGCCGACGCCGTGCAGCTACCCGTAGCCGACGATTCGGTCGACTTGGTGGTCACGTCGCCGCCCTATTTCGCGCTCCGGTCGTACCAGGACGACGGCGAACACTACGACGGGCAGATCGGCTCCGAGGCGACACCGGCCGAGTTCCTCGACGCCCTATGGGCCGTCACCGCCGAATGCGTCCGGGTGCTCAAGCCGTCCGGGTCGCTGTGGGTCAACCTCGGCGACAAGTACGCGAACCCGGCAGGAAGCGGTGCGTCCGGCTGGGAAGGTAGCGACTGGTTCGGCAACTGTGGCAAACAGCAGAAGGCACAGAACACGTTAGGGATGGGCGTCCGCCAGAAGTCGCTGATGGGCCTGCCGTGGCGTTACGCCATCGGCTGCATCGACCACCTCGGGCTGATCCTGCGGGCCGAGGTGGTCTGGTCGAAACCGAACGGCCTACCGGAGTCGGTGAAGGATCGGGTGCGCCGGTCGCATGAGCAATGGTTTCATTTCACGTTGGAGCCGCGGTATTTCTCGGCACTCGACGAGATCCGCGAACCGCAGGCCGACAACAGTTTCCCGGATGGCCGCAAGTTCATGCAGTCCGGGCCGAAAGGCGACGTGCATGGGCAAAACCGAACGACACGCGGCATCTGGCGGAACCCGCTCGGCAAACTGCCCGGTTCGGTGTGGTCGATCCCGTCGGAACCGCTCCAGGTACCCGACGACCTCGGCGTCGACCACTTCGCAGCGTTCCCGCAGGAATGGCCGCGGCGGCTGATCCTCGGCTGGTGCCCTGCTGAGGTGTGTACCGCCTGCGGCCAAGGCCGAGCACCCGTGGTCGAGAAAGAACTACAGCAGACGGGCGTGATGAGTGGCCGACCAAAAACGGCCACCCTCGCGGTTCCCGAGCACGGCGTCAATCGAGAGGGCGGCTGGGATCGGGCCGGTTATCCGAGCGGCACCATAAGCGCCACGATCACGGGTTACGCCTGCGCCTGCCCCGACACGACGGCACCCTCTACGCCCGGCGTGGTCCTCGACCCGTTCGCCGGAACCGGAACGGTGCCGATGGTCGCCAGGGTGCTGGGCCGCACCGGCATAGGTGTCGACCTGTCCGCCGACTATCTCAGGCTCGCCGCCTGGCGGGTGTTCGAGTCGGGTCATGCGTCGAAAACGATCGCTCGCACGAATGGTGAACGGCAAGGAACGCTGGTGCTGTGACCAAGTATCGAGCGATCGACGACGTCGAGCCGGCGCTGACCCGTGAAGACCTCGTCAGGATCAGAGGCCCTGAGCTGCGCCCTGTCCCGAAACCGGAGCCGACGAAACGAAGCGGGCCACCTCGAGGACACGGCACCCGCTACGCCTGGACGAAGGGGTGCCGCTGTCCGCTGTGTTATCAAGCCTCGAAGGCGTATAACGCGCACCAGTCGGAGACGAGACGCGCCCGCGAGGCAAGAAAGGCGACAGAGTGAGCATCCAGGCCATGTCAAACGTGATCGGCCGCCACGAACACGGCTACCACGACGGGTCGCCTTCCACAGGCGCCACGTTCCTAGTGGAGTTGATGATTGCCGACTCCGTCAACGACCAAAACAACAACGTCTTTTGGATGTCCAACGAGAACCTCGCCAAGAAATGCCGCCTGGCACGCGAGACGGTGAACCGATGCGTGCGTGAACTCGAAGCCGCAAAGGTGCTGAAACGGCTCGGATCGCACGAATCCGGCGCTGTCAGGTGGCAGTGGATCGGCCACCGACAGGGTGTGACGAGAGATCACACCCGTGATGAGAGATCACACGGGGGTGTAACGACAGATCACACTGGGTGTGACGACACATCACACAAACCCAAGAGAACCCAAGAAGAACCCAAACCGGCGCTTGCGATGGCCGAAAGCGCGAAGCGCGCCAACCAGGCACGAAAGGCGCTCACACCATGACCACTGACCACACCTTCACATCGCACGAACTCAAAGCCTGGCACGAAGCCCTAACCATCCTCGGCCGGGTGCTCGACCAAACCTACGACGCACTCGAGGAAGCCAACCAGATCTTCGCACCCGACGATGACGAACAATGACCCGCCGCCGTTATGGAACGTCAACTGGCAACAGTACGCAGCGTGCCGAGGTTGCGACCCCGACATTTGGTTTCCCAGGCGCGGCAAAGACGTTCACCAGGCCAAAACGATTTGCGCCGAGTGCCCGGTAAGCAACCAATGCCGACAGTGGGCGATCTTCTACAAAGAGCGGCAGGGCATTTGGGGCGGCCTGACATGGAACGAACGCCGACGGGCAAGACGCGGCCTACCCGAACACGACTGCCCAACGTGCGGCATCAACCATGTCCCGAAAGACGCCGAACAGGTCCGGTGCCACTGGTGCAAGCGTTGGGAACCAACACCCGCCGAAAAGGCCATCTAATGGCCCCCTGGGATGGCACGCGCCAAAAGCCCCAAAAAGGCCCATTTCGGCCGGTTTTTTGCAAAACGGCACATCTGCGGTAC
>Ga0208299_1001395_pt1 | contig 18205 bp, 20 predicted proteins | sample 15_taG_FD_184089 | JGI IMG/M metagenome (GOLD analysis project Ga0208299, IMG submission 184089) | Marine viral communities from the Subarctic Pacific Ocean - 15_ETSP_OMZ_AT15312 metaG (SPAdes) (version 2) | ecosystem: Environmental > Aquatic > Marine > Oceanic | place: Pacific Ocean | collected...
TCGACGAAGCCATCCAGCTCGGCGGGCCGCTCGGCTCCATCCTCGAGGCCAACGACGAACGCCTGCTGCGCTGGATGGCGTGGGGGCTGGTGGAGGCGGCGGTGCGACGCAAGAAGCGCAGGCGGGCCAACCGGAAGCCGCACGCGGTCAGCGGGACCACCCCAGGCCACGCGAACCTGACGTGAGGGAGCGCGGACACCTGCTGACCGGCTACCCTACGACTGGAGCGCCCCGCGATGCCGTGTGGCGACCGTATGGAGCGAGGACGTGAAGAAGAAGACCGGCCGGAAGCATGGGCTCACCGACGAGGTCTGGGAGGTGCTCGTCGCCAGCCGCGGGCGCGGCCTGAGCTACAAGCGCTGCGCCTCCGTTGCCGGCATCGGCGAGTCTACGCTCATGCGCTGGCTGGCCGAGGGGGAGCCTGCTGATGCGCCCCAGCGGCTTCGGGAGTTCCGGGAGGCCATGACGCAGGCCCTCGACAAGAAGGTCGATCTCCTCGCCGAGAAGGTCTGGAACGCCGCCCTCGCCGACAACGACGAGAGCGTGCGCGTTGCGCAGTGGCTGCTCGCGCGCATCGGGCACCACGAGTTCGGCACCCACCAGAACCACCAGCACACGGTCCAGCACGAGGGCAAGATCGAGGTGGTCAAGGTCGAGGGCACCGACACCGAGGTGGCCGAGGTCGCCCAAGAGCTGCGCGCCAAGGTGGCCCGGCTGACGATGCAAGACCCCGAGCCGAGGGCGGAAGCGTGAGCCCCCATGCAGACCTGGGCTGACCAGCAGCGACACCTCCCGCGCGACGAGCTCGCCGTCGTGCAGGACAACGCCATCCGCTCGCTCTCCGGCTTCGTCCGCGACGCCTGGCACGTGCTGGAGCCCGGCGTCGAGCTGGAGTGGGCGCCCTACCTCGACGCGCTGTGTGCCGAGCTGGAGGCCATCTACCGGGGCGAGTGCCGGGACCTGACCATCAGCATCCCGCCGGGTATGATGAAGTCGCTGCTCGTCTCGGTGTTCTTCCCCTCGTGGTGGTGGCTGCACAAGCCCGGGGAGCGCTTCCTGTCCCTGGCGAACGCCTCCAAGGTGGCCATCCGCGATAGTCGGCGTATGCGCGACGTGGTGACCTCCGACTGGTACCGCGCGCTGGTCGAGCGCCAGGACGCCCTCGGTCGCGTCCCCAGCTGGGGCCTCGCTCGCGACCAGAACGAGAAAATCAACTTCGAGACCGCCGCCAAGGGCTTCCGCCAGTGCTACGCCATCGGCGACGACATCACCGGGATGCGCGGCAGCGTCATCCTCATCGACGACCCGCACGACGTGAAGGACGTCGCCATCGGCTCTCCCGAGCAGGTCCGGAAGCGCCTGGCCGACGTGGCCACGGTCATCGACCAGGTGCTGCCCACCCGCGTCACCGACCGCCGGACCGCCCGCTGGATCACCATCATGCAGCGGCTGCACGACGACGACACCGCCGGCCGCCGCATCGGCAGGGGCCGAACCCGCCCCGTGGTGCTGCCCATGCGCTACGACCCCGACCACCCCGAGGTGTACGAGCTGGACCCCCGGACGGAGCGCGGCGAGCTGCTCCACCCCGAGCGTATGCCCGAGGACGAGGTGGCGAAGCTTGAGGACGAGCTGGGCGACCAGGCCCCCGGGCAGCTCCAGCAGCGGCCTGTCAGGTCCGAGGGCGGGCTCTTCAAGCCGGCTTGGTTCGCCGAGCGCTACGAGCTCAAGCCCAAGGCGTGGCGGAAGCGCGCGAACCGGGTGGTGGTCTCCGTCGATGCCGCGTTCAAGGACACGAAGAAAAGCGACTTCGTGGCGATCGGGGCCTGGGCGGTCATCTGGCCCGACGTCTACCTGCTCGACGTCATCCGCGAGCGCATGGACTACCCGACCACCCGGGAGGTGCTGCGCGACTTCGTGGAGCAGTGGCGGGCCACCGAGGTCGTGATCGAGGAGAAGGCGAACGGGGCCGCGCTCATCGCCGAGCTCGGGGAGCACGTGCCGGGGGTGGTGCCCTACGTGCCGACCGACAGCAAGTACGCCCGGGCCCAGACAGGCGCGGTCTACTTCAAGGCGGGCAACGTGAAGCTCCCCCCGACGAAGTGGGCGCCCTGGATGCCCGACTTTCGCCGCGAACATCTGAGCTTCCCGCTGGGGGCCAACGACGACCAGGTGGACATGGCCAGCCAGCTGCTCATCCACCTCTTCGTCGAGGAAGGCGGGGAGGACGACGCCTTCCTGCTGGTCGGGTAGCGGTTGACGTATCGATGGTGATGCGGGTAGACCTGTAGTCGTGGCCAACCCCCTGACCGCTCTCCGCCTGTGGACTCGAGGGCTGGTGGTGCGGCTGCTCGCCCCGGATCTCCTGGAGGGGCGCGACTCCTTCGGCCTCCTGGGCTCCGCCGGGCCGAGCTTCTCGCCGGCCAAGGCCATGGACATCGCCCGCGTGGGCAGCCCCTGGCTCAACGCGGCGGTCGCCGCCCGCGCTGCCGACCTCGCCGGGCTGCCGCTGAAGATGACCCGGGGGCGCGGCTCGTCCGCGGAGGAGATCGAGGACCACGAGGTGCTCGACCTGCTCGAGTTCCCCCACCTGAGCTCCGGCATCACGGGCGAACTGTTCCGCCGGCAGATGATCATCGACCTGGACCTGGCGGGCAACTTCTTCGCCGCGGTCGTGGGCGACGGCCGTCCCGAGAGCCTGATGCGGCTCGAGCCCTCCCGGGTTGCCATCCGGGGCAGCCTGACCACGATCGTCGAGTACGTCTACGCGGACGCCGACGGCGGCGAGCTGCGGATCAAGCCCGAGGACATGGTCCACGTGCGCGGCCCGAGCTTCAACGCTGGCGCGCAGGCCCACCTCGGGAGCGGCAAGGCCGAGGTTCTCAACGACGAGATGGCCGCCGCCTACCACGTGGTCAACCGGCTCGCGGAGGACGCGAAGCTCGGGTACCCGGCCTTCCTGGTGACCCCGAAGAAGGACCGGAAGTTCACCAAGGAGCAACTCGACCTGTTCGTGGCGAACTTCACCCAGAAGCTGCGCTCCCGTCAGAAGGTCATCGTCCAGGGCGGCGCCAGCGACGTGCACCAGCTCGCGCACAAGCCGAGCGACATGGACCCCTCTGGCACCCGCGAGCACTCCCGGCAGTCCGTCATCGCGGTCACCGGGTCTGTTCCCGTGCGGCTCGGGCTGGAGACGGCGAACTACGCGCAGTCCGTGGCCATGATGGAACTCTACTGGATGGGGCTCCGCGCCGACGCGCGGCTCATCGAGGCCGGGCTGACGAAGTTGGCGCGGATGTTCGGCGACTCGCGGGTCTACGTGCGGCACGACTTCTCCGAGGTGCCCTGGCTCCAGGAGGACCGCGGCGACCGTCAGGGCCGAGCGCTGTCCTGGATCAACGACTTCGGGCTCGAGCCGAGCTACGCCGCCAGCCTGGAGGGCTTCGACGACGTCGACTTCGACCGCGTGGTCGCTGCCGATGCGGGCGCCGCCGAGGCCGCCCAGGTCGAGGAGGAGCAGCAGGAAGAGCTCGCCGCCGCCTACCAGCTGATCGCCCAGATGGGGACCGACCCTGAAGCCCGGGCCGAGGCCCTCGCCTCCCTGGCCACCCTGCTGAAGGTCGTGCCCGCCACGGTCGTCGAAGTCGAAGAGGAGGCAGCGTGACACACGCCCAGATGGCCGCCCTGCACGAGTTTCAGAGCTACTTGGCCCAGCAGGCCGAGAAGCCCCACCGCGGCAAGACCGGCATCAGCGACGCCTTCCCGATGCCGCCCGCCCTGCCTGACGATGCCAGCGACGAGGCCAAGGCTAGCCACGCCGACGCCGAGAAGGCCGTGGACGCCCAGCGCGCTGCGTGCCGCTCAGCTCGTGACGAGATCGCCGAGGTTCGGGCCAAGGTGTCGGGGGCGTCGTGATCCTCGCCCAAGACCTGGTGCCGCCGAGCACGGTGCGCGCCGCGGTCGAGCAGGGCCTTGACGAGCACCAGCCCACCGCCCTCGGGCGTGTCCTCGGGCGCCAGCTGCTCCGCGGCCCCTACGACCCCACCCGCTTCGCGCGGCTCTCGCGGTGGTACGAGCGCAACAGCGCCGACCACCAGAACTACCAGGCCCTCGGGGGCGCCATCACGGCGGCCTGGGTCCGTCGCACGGCCCGCACTCTCGACGAGAACCCCCGCACGCTGGACGACCTGTTCCGCGGTGCCGATGCCCCGCCCGTCGGGGAGGACGCCCGGGCCAAGGCGTCGCGCGACTACGTGCGGACCTTCCACAAGCCGCTCGAGAAGCTGCTCCTGCGCACGACCCGGCTCTTCCTGCGCCAGCAGGCGAAGCGCGTCGCGAAGAAGGTGCCGGCCATCGTCGCCGTCGAGGCCGACAAGGGCCTGGCCGTCGTCACCCGGATCAGCGAGGAAGACCTGGCCGCGCTGCTCGACGCCGCTGGCGAACAGGGCAAAATGCAGGCCAGCCTCCGCGGGCCGGTGCGCCGGGCGCTCGTCGCCGCGATCAAGCGCGCCCTCGAGGCCATGGCGCAGGCCGGCCTCGTGGTCCCGCCCGACCAGGTGGACGGGCTGGTCAACAGCCAGCTCGGCGAGCTCGTGGTCGGCGCTACGGCCTACATGGTCCAGGTGGTGAAGCGCGTCGTCGAGCAGGGGATCGCCGCCGGCGCGAGCGTCAACGGCATGCAGGCGGCGCTCCAGCGGTCGGGGGCCTTCGCGCCGTCGCGCGCCCTGCGCATCGCGCGGACCGAGACCACCCGCTCGGTGTCGGCCGGGACCGACAAGGCCATCGACGCGGTCCGCGAGGCCGGCGTGCAGGTTCGGAAGCAGTGGCTCAGCGCACGCGACGACGTGGTGCGGGAGACGCACACCGAGATGGACGGCCAGATGGTCGACGCCGGGGAGGACTTCGTAGCCCCCGGAGGCGAGACCGCGGCCGGGCCGGGCCTGTTCGCGGACGCCTCGCTCAGTGTCAACTGTCGCTGCTCAGTGCTCCCCGTGGTCGTCGAAGACGAGTAGCCGAGCAGGGCTCCAGCGTCTCACCCAGAGCACGCTGACGAATCAGAAATGATACGGCCGCCCTTGCGCTGGGCCTGTCTTTGGTGCTACGCATGTGGCCATGGACGAACTCGACGTCGAAGACACCGAAGCCCTCCAGGTCGTCCGGGGTGCGGGCAAGGGCGACGATCAGCGATTCTACGTGCCGTCCATGGTCTGCCTCGACGACAAGCTCGAGCGCAAGGTGCCCGAGGGCTTCACCCCGAAGCACGAGAACACCCTGATCGTTGTGGCCTCCGAGCCGCGCGGCGACCGCGCCCGCGACGTGGTCATGGACTCCTGGCGCCTCGGGGCCTACAAGCGCAACCCGCGCATCCTGTGGGGCCACAACCACTCGATCCCCTCGATCGGCCGCGCCATCCAGTCGGCGCTCGTCGGCGAGGTCGAGGGCAAGCGCCGCCTCGTCCAGGAGATCGCCTTCGACAACGGCGACCCGCTCGCCGAGGCCGTCGGCCGGAAGTACCGCGAGGGCTTCCTAAACGCCGTCTCCGTCGGCTTCATCAGCCACCGCCGCGAGTGGCGCACCGACCTCGGCAAGGACGACCCGCACCGCTCCACGGCCGAGAGCCGCTGGCGGGGGGGCATGAAGCTCTCCGACAACGAGCTTCTCGAGACCTCCGCAGTCAACGTCCCCATGCTCGCCAGCGCCCTGGGCGTGAAGCGCGGCGCGGAGCTCGACGACGACCAGGCCGCATCGCTCGACCGCCTCAAGTGGGCCCTGCAGAACGACAGCGAGCTGCAAGACCTCATCCGCGCCCTCATCAAGGCCGAGGCCAAGGCGCTTGCGCCGGCCGGGCCGACCATGCTCACCGACCTCTTTCCTTCCTCCTGACGGAGCACTCCAGATGCTGCACCTCCTGGCCCTCAGCGCCCTCGACAACGGCGGTTCCCTCCACCCCGAAGAGGACGGCGAGTTCGAAGACGGCATGTTCGACGACGAAGACGACGAAGACGGCGAAGTCCGTGTCGAAGTCCCCGAGCTCGGCGACAAGCCCAGCGCCGACGACATCATCCGCAACCTCCGCGCCATCCGCGAGCGCACCCGCCAGGACGACCAGCGCGACGACGAGTTGCGCACCGACCTGGACAAGGTCGTCACCGCGATGCGCAAGGCCAAGGAGCAGGCCCTCGACCCCAGCCCCGAGTGGCGTGGCGGTGCCGGCTCCGAGCGTGAGCTAAAGCACTACGTGGCCGGCGACGACGACGTGCTGCTGGCCGCCTCCGAGGACCAGAGCGAGCCGCACTACCTGACCGAGCGCGCCCTGCTCACCGACGAGCCCGTCTGCCGCTGGCAGCGCGACTTCCAGCACTGGTGGGCCGTCCGCGCCGTCGCCCGCGCGCACATGGTCACCAGCAAGCTCAACGGCGGCCACATCCGGGCGCACCAGGCCCCGCACGCCAAGGTCACGCCGAAGCTCGACGCGACCATCCGCGAGCTCGCCGGCCGCTGTCCCGACCCGAGCCTGCGCAAGGCCCTCGCCAAGATCTTCGACGACTCGACCAGCACCGGCGGCGACTGGATCCCGACCCAGGACCTCGTGCCCGGCCTCATCGAGCCGATGATCGGCTTCGGTGGCGCGGTCGCCAACGCCTTCCAGCAGAACACCGCCATGCACGGCCGGGTGGACCTGCCCGCCGCGCTCTCGGTGCCGACGCCCTACCGGCACGGCATCCCGACCAGCGACACCCCCGGCCAGTTCAAGGCCGCGACGCTGGGCACCACGACCCGCAGCGACACGCTCGACGGCATCGCCGTCCGCCAGGTCGCCTCGCTGGACGCGATGGAAGACGCGCTGGTGTCCTCGGCGCCGGTCCTGCTGCGCTACGCGCTGCTCGGCCTGATCTACGCCTGCGACGACGCGGCCATCAACTCCGACACCGCCGGCACCCACCAGGACACCGGCCTGGCCACCTGGAACCCGGCGAGCGCCTACAGCGCGGCCCCGGGCGGCGCGGCCGACGACCACCGCACCATGTGGCTCGGCTGGCGTGCCGAGGCGCTGGACAACAGCACCGGCCTCGACACCTCGGGCTCCTGGACCTGGGACAACTTCGTCGCGACGCTCGCGCTGCTCGACGGCGGCCAGATGCTCAACCAGGTATTGGCGATCAGCTCCATCGGCGCCGGCCTCGAGTCCATGAAGTGGGACGAGTTCCAGGGCCTTGACAAGGTCGGCACCAGCTCGGTGCTCACCGCCGCGAGCCTGCCGAACGCGATCGGCCTGATGAAGGGCGGCGTGCCCTTCATGATCTCCCCGTTCATGACCGACGACACCAACGCCTCCGGCGTGTACGACGGCGTGACCACCACGCAGGGCGGCTGTCTGCTCGTCGCCCGCGGCGCCTACGGCTTCTGGTCGGACCGTCGCGGCGTCATCAGCGGCACGGACGACGACATCACCCGCGGCATCCGCCACGTCGTGACCCGCGTCCGTAAGGTGCTGCTCAAGCTCTACGCGGCCGGGGACAAGACCTGCGCCTATGCCTACAACATCTGAGCCCTCGGAGCCTCCCCCATGAGCGACTTCCTCAGCCTCATCCTCGACTTCGTGGTCGCGGCCACCGCCGATGACGACAAGTACATCCCGCTGCCCCCGGGCACGTGGGAGATCGAGTCAGTCGTCCTGGCACCGAACGCGACCTCGACCGGTCACGCCTCCAACTTCGCCGACCTCAACATCTACGAGGACGACGGGACCACGGTGCTGTACAACCGCGACACGGACAGCGGCGGCGACGGCACCCTGACCGCGGCCACCGAGGAGGCCCTGACCAAGGAGTCGGGCGGCGACGTCCGGTTCGTGTCCACCGCGGCCGCGCCGGTCGGCATCCGCGTGAACAAGACCGAGAGCGGCACCGGCGTCGCCATCGACTGCACCTTCGGCATCTTCGTCCGCCGGGTCGCCGAACTCTGATGCCTGGCCTCGCCTACTTCGCTGGTCTGCACCACCCCGCCGCCGCCTACAACGGGCGGGGGCTGGTGGGGGTGCGTCCTGGCGATGTGGTCGAGGTGGACGACACGACCGCGGAGAGCCTGGTGCGCGACTTCCCGCAGTCCTTCCGCTACAGCGACCGTCAGCTTCGCGCTGGTGGGTCGCCGCTGGCTTCGGCCAGCTTCAGCGTGAGCGACCTGGTCGACCTCACGCTCCGCGACCTCCGCGAGGCGCTCATGTCGGGCGCCTACGACGACGTCCTCGACGACATCCAGGCCGCCGAGAAGGCCGGCTCAGACCGTCACGGCGCGCACCGGCTGATCGACGCGCGGCGGGGGTGACCCGTGGCGCTGGTGACCGCCGCAGAGGTGAAGCGCAGGCTCCCGGGCTTCGACGCTTCCGACACCGACAGCGACACGCTGATCGCGGAGCTGATCGCAGCTGCTGACGAGGTGCTGGCGCTCCACTGCGGCTACCCGCCGCACACGGTTGGCACCGCGCCTTCGCTGGAGACGCAGACCTACACCCGGTACTATGGCGGCGATGACGGACACTTCGGGCTCACCCGGGCCTTCGACGTCGACCCCACCGTGCTCCAGCTCGACGTGCTCCCGGTGACGAGCATCACCACAATCCACGACGACTCCAACTGGGCCTACGCGGCGGCGGACCTGGTCGACTCCGGCGACTACACCGAGCAGGGCGAGGTCGGGAAGGTCTACCTCCACCCCGACAGCGTTCAGGGCTCGTTCACCCGCTACCGCCGCGCGGCCAAAGTCGTCTTCGTCGCGGGCTGGGTCACGGTGCCCGACCAGGTCAAAGAGGCCGCGCTGCAGCTCATCCGCCACTGGGTGAAGCTCCAGACGACCCAGGGGCGCACCAACGTCACGAAGCGGGGCAGCTCCAACGCCATGCGCCGCGAGACCCTGCCCGAGAGCGTGGTCGAGCTCATGCACCCCTTCGTCCTGCCGTGGGTGCTCTGATGGCGATCACCGTCGCCGAGCTCGCCGAGCGCCTGAAGCGCGGCTCCGAGGCCATCCCTGCCTGGATCCAGGCGCGGGGTGCCGAGATGGCCGTCAAGGCCGAGGCCGGCGCGAAGCTCAACGCCACGGTCAACCCCCGGGTCCGGTCGGGCCGGCTGCGCAACAGCATCCGCGGCACCGTCCGCGCCGACCAGAAGAACCTCGACGTGCTGCTCCGCGCGGGCGGTGGCGTCCCTGGCGCGGCCGACGTGGTGTACGCGGGGATCCAGGAACGCGGCGGGCGCATCGTGCCCACGAACGCGCGCTACCTGGCCATACCCCTGGCGCCGGCGAAGACGGCCGCGGGCGTGTCCCGCTACGCCTCTCCCCGGGACGTGTCCGGACTGTTCTTCATCCAGGCGAAGAGCGGCGCCAAGCTGCTGGTCAAGAAGGCCGGCGCCGGGATCGAGCCCTGGTTCGCCCTGGTCGACGAGGTGACCGTGCGCGCCACCTGGTTCGCGAGGCGCGCCATGGACAAGGTGCGGGCCGATGCGCCCGAGCTGCTGAAGCCGATGCTCAGCGACGTGCTCGAGGTGCCCTGATGGCCTCGACTGCCAGCGCCCTCGTGACCGCCATCGCCACGGCCCTCGGCCGGATCACCACGGCGAGCTACGACTACGACCTGAGCGGGGACGGCGACGTCGTCTACGGCATCTTCGACGAGCCGCCGAGCCCGAACAAGTCGGCGATGGTCTGCTACTACGAGAACAAGCTCGACCCGCACAACGAGGCGGTCCCGCTGGCCTACCGAGGGCGCACGGCGTCCTACGACTTCGTGGGCTGGGTCAAGGCGGGCAAGTCCCCCACGGCCCGCGCGAAGGCCGCCATGAAGCTCCGGAGCGACGTGCTTGAGGCGCTGGAACGTGGCATCCAGGGCAAGCCCGGCGACACCCCCATCGGGGGCGACCTGGCCAGCGTGAACGGCATGGCCCTCACCATGGTCGAGGGCGTGGGCCTCGCGATCGACGGCGACGCCATCGGGATCGATGGCTGGGGCACCTTCTTCCTCTCCGTCACGTTCCAGTGGCGCCAGCAGTACGGAGCCTGAGCGATGGCCGGAGCGAGCTGGTACGACGCCGCCTGGGGGAAGCGCCTCGCCATCGCGGTCGACCTGACCGCGGGCGGGTCGGGCCCGACCACGGCCGACGTGCAGATCACCGTGCCCACGGACTCGGACGAGTTCTGGGGCCTGGTGCAGGCCGACGGCGACGACGTCCGGGTGTGCTCGTCCGACGGCAAGACCCTGGAGACGTACCAGCTGGGGTCGTGGACCTACGCCAGCCGCCTGGGCGTCATCGACGTGGACAACGCCGCCCTCGAAGACGGCAAGATGAACGTGCTCTATGTCTACTACGGCAACGCCGCCGCAGCGGATGGCGCTGGGTCGTTCACGCCCGCGAGCGCGAAGACGGGGTACGTCGAGCTGGGCTGCCCAGCCTACCCGGAGATCCGGGCGCGGCCAGAGCTGCCGGGCGCCACCACTCCTCGGGCGGTGGCGTTCAAGGCCGTTGAGGATGAGACCTTCGTCTGGTGGGACGTCACCGACCTGCTCATCAAGCGGTGCGCCGACTACGCCAAGGCGGGTATGCTCGAGGGCGTCGACTACGTCAAGAACTACCAGGTGCTCAACGGCGGCACGCCCGTCGCGAGCACCACGGACCTGGACGAGACCCGCTTCATCGAGCACGCCGGCCGGGCCTACGTCATGGTTCTGACCAAGGGCGGCGCCGATGGCACCGACTACACCCTCGAGCTCCAGGTCGTCACGACCGAGGGGCGCACCCTGAACCTCCGCGCACTGCTCAAGGTGCGCGACGTCGACGAGAGCTGACCATGTCCAAAACCGGCCGCAACTCCGCCATCGGCTACGGCGAAGAGTCCACCTGGGGCACCGCAGTGGCGCGGGCCGTCTGGAACCCCGTGCGCAGCATGGACGGCAAGCGGAAGATCACGAAGACCCCCCGGGCCCACCTGGTGGGCGGCTCCGGCGTCATGCGTCGCAGCCACTTCACCAGCTCCGACCGGAGCGAGGGCCGCTTCGAGGTCGACCTGACGTACCGCAACATCGGCACGTGGCTGAAGCACCTGCTCGGCGTGGTGTCGACGTCGGGGACGGGCCCCTACGCCCACGCCCTCACGCTGGGCGAGCTCGCCGCCGGCAACCCCGGCATTACCCTGGAGATGATCCGGGGCAACGCCACCAACAGCGAGGTCTTCGAGGGCGTCAAGGTCAAGCGGGGCCGCATCTCGATCCCGCAGGGCGGCGTCGGGCTGCTCGCGATCGAGTGGATGGGCCAGACCGCCGCCACGCGCGCCGCGGCCGGGTCCGTCACCCTGCCCACCGCCGACGAGCCGGTGCTGCACGACCACGCCGGCCAGTTCGGCCACGACGGCAACAACTACGACCTCATCAGCATGGACCTGCAGATCGACCGGAAGCTCGGCGACCGCCAGCTGCTCGGCTCCGCGGAGACCAAGGAGCCGGTGCATACCGACTTCTTCGAGGTGACCGGCACCCTGGAGCTGGAGTACACCAGCGACGTGCTCTACACCGCGTTCTTGGCCGACACCCAGGTCGACGGTACGATCACCTTCACCGGCGCGGGCAACAGCTCGATGGCCTTCACGCTCCAGAACATGTACATCGAGGACGTGTCCGAAGGCATCTCCGGCCCCGGCAAGATCCGCCAGGTGCTGAAGGTCCGCATGGAGTCCGACGGCACCGACGAGGGATTTAAGATCGTCTCCAACAACGACGACAGCGACGTGGACGCGGCCAGCTGATGAGTGCCCTCGACCTGCTCGAAGCTGCTGCTCTGGACGTCGTCGAGGCCGGCGGCGTGCACTGGCGGATCCGCAAGATCGACAGCGCCACGACGGCCGAGACGGGCGTGGCGAAGCTCATCATGCTGCCCTCGCCCAGCGACAGCGACGACCGCTACAGCGAGGCCGACGCCGACGCGATGGTGGCCGTCGGCAAACGCGACATGGCGAAGGCCCAGGAGCTCGTGGGCGCCGAGCGGCTCATGCAGCTCATGCAGTCCGCCGTCAAGCGCCTGACGGCCGACAAGGCGAAGAAGGCCGCCGCCCAGGACGACGCCGTGCTCTGCGCGGGTGTCACCGCCATCTCCACCGACGAGGGCGCCACCTGGGACGAGGTGCGCTTCGTGCTCAACCGGAAGCACCACGACAAGGAGCAGGGCCGGCTCCACATCTCCTGCGTCCCCCACAAGGCGCGCAACGTGCTCGTCGCCGCTGTCTGGTCGCTGACCACCGAAGGGGGTCTCGACGCGGAGCGGCTGGCCGCCTTTCGCTCGGGCTCCTGAGGAACTCCGCTTGATCCACAAGATCGCCCGCACCTACAGCCGCCTGCCGCACGAGGTGCTCGCCCTGAGCCCCTTCGAGCTCAGCCTGGCGCGCGAGTGCGTCCGCGCTGCCGAGGCGGAACGAGCGGCTATGGTCACCCGCATGGACGGCATGATCTTCCCGGTCTTCTCCGTCGGGGAGCTCTGAGCCGTGGCCGGTCAGGGAGTCGAGTACCTGCTGCGGGTGGTGGACGAGGCCTCTGAGCCTCTGGCGTCCACCGGCGACGAGGCCGAGAAGACCGAGGTGAGCCTGGCCGCGCTCGGCGCCCAGCTCGCTGCGGTCGTCGGCGTCGTCGGCGGGCTCGTGGCTGGCTTCGTCAGCCTCAACCAGGCCGTCGCCGACAGCATCAACGACCTCAACGACATGTCGGTGCGGACGGGCGTCACGGCCCAGCGGCTCGCCGGCATGAAGCTGGCCATCGAGGGCGCAGGCGGCTCCATCGAGGGGCTCGAGGGGAGCGTCCGGCGCATGGTGCAGACCATGGCCGACGCGCAGCAGGGCGTGAGCACCGCCGTCGACTCGCTGGAGTTCTTGGGGCTCACCGTCGACGACGTCACCAACGGCGCGGGCGGCATCATCAGCGCCGACGAGGCCATGGTGGTGTTCGGCGACGCGATCATGGCCATCGAGGATCCGACCCAGCGGTCGGCCGCAGCCCTGGAGGTCTTCGGCCGCAGCGCCGGCAAGATGCTGCAGGCGGGCTTCCTCGGCGACATGGACCACTTTGTCGACCTGGCCCGCGAGTACGGGGTCGACGTGGGCCCGGCCGCGAGTGCTGAGGCGGCTGCCTGGCAGCGCAACATGGCGCTCTTTGACGCGACCATGGAGACGATCCCACAGCGCCTCCTGGAGGCCTTCGGCGGCGAGGGCGCGCAGCTGCTGGGCGAGTTCACCGAAGACCTGAACGACCTGCTCGACGTCGCGTCGGCCGTCGCGGGCCCCATGCGCCAGCTCGGCGACGTGCTCGAGACCGGCTTCGGACACCTGAGCCGCTTTGTGCCGCTCTTCACCGACCTCCGCGACGTGGCCAAGAGCTTCTCCGAGGTCGACTTCGGCGCCTTCGCCGACCTCTTCGGGGGCGGCGGCGGCACCTTCACCTTCCCGACGGGCTCGACCAGCGAGGCGGGCAACACGCGCGCCAACCCCATCACCCGGGGCGGCACCGGCACCTCGGTCGACATCGCAGCAGGGGCAGCGGCGGCGGACGCCGCAGCGAAGGCGGCCGGCGGTGGCAAGCCCCCCACCGTCGACGCCGAGCCCTACGTGATCCCCATCGTCGACCAGATCGAGGCGATGGGCTTCGTCATCGACGAGACGGCCCGGGTCAACGTCGACGCCATCAACGCACAGTCGGCGATGCTCGACGCGAGCCTGGCCGACCTGGCGGAGCTCGCGCGCATGGAGCTCGAGGCCGTGGAGGCGAACCGCGCTGCCGCGGGCGGCGACATCGCGTCCGCAGGTGGCCAGGTGGCCAGCGGCGACGCCCTGGGCATGCTGGCCGGGATGGGCGGCACTGCGGCCCTTGGAGCCGGGGTCGGCATGGGCCTGTCCGCCATCGGCCAGGCAGGCGCCGGCGGCGTCGCCACGGCCTTCGAACAACAGGCCAAGGACATCGTCGCGGGACTCGAGGCCATGCCCGTCATCCTGGCCGACGTGCTGCCCGAGGTCATCACCGAGGCCATCCCCAAGCTGACGATCGCTCTCGTCGAGGCGCTCCCGGTGATCACCATCGCGATGTTGGAGGGTTTTGTTAAGCTCACCATCGAGCTGCCGATCGCCTTCACCGTGGCGATGATCAAGGCGCTGTTCAGCTGGTGGAACGAGGCCGTGGAGGTCTTCGCTGGCGCCCGCGACACCATCCAGAGCAACGACCGCGGCGAGAACGCCATGCTGGCCGGACGGGTAACGCTGGCGCTGGCTACCATGGGGCTGTCCGAGGCGGCTATTTGGGGCGGCAAGAAGGTCGTGGGCAGCTTCGACACCGGGTCTCGCTACGTGAACGAGACCGGCATGGCGATGGTGCACAAGCGCGAGCAGATCTACGCGCCCGGCCAGTCTGGCCCGATGGGCGGCGCCGTGAACATCGTGCTCGAGAACCACGGCGTGATGGTCCAGGGCGGGCTCGACGGGCTCCGGCGCGAGCTCCAGGACATCATGGGCGACCTCGGCTACGGCGGGACGCTGACGCCTGCGACCGTGGGGTGAGCACATGGGCGACGCCGCGATCTACTACTGGCCGGACGGCGACGCCGGCACGCTCGAGACCATCGACTTCGCGGAGCCGCTGACCACGCTCGAGCTGGAGCCGAAGCGGGAGCGGTTCAGCACCCGGACCCTGGTCGGCCGGCAGTACGACAACAACGTCAGCTTCGCGCCGCGGATCCGCGTGACCTGCGAGCGCTTCACCGGCTTGACCGGCGGCGGCAAGGGCCTGGCCCGGGACCTGCTCAGCCTCGCCAGCCACCTGGAGCGGGGCCAAAGCATTATCGTGTGCGAGGACACGGCCAAGGCGTGGGCGGCCTTCAGCCGCACCAGCCAGGCCCGCGGCAACACCGGCGTCTACACCGACGGCCTGTTGATGTCGTCGGTGCTCGCGGGCGGGCTGGCCGCTGCAGACGAGGTGCGCTTCATCGGGGGCTACCCCTCCCACAACCGCGAGCTGCACAAGGTCACGTCCTGGAGCTCGCCGCTGCTGACCCTGACCCGGGGCCTGCGCTACAGCTACGACGACGAGCCCATCCTCATCCAGGAGCGGGGCACGTGGGTCGCGATGAAGGTCCCGCCCGACGCTCTCGGCCGGCCCATCCTCACCCACGACAGCCGCCTCACCTACAGCTTCGAAGCGGTGCTCGAGATGGATTGGGGCGTGGTCGCCGCGATGCACGAGCAGCAGGGCGGATACAACGACGCCGACAGCGGCCACGGCATCACCATGGACGGGGCGGCGAAGATCGACGTCGACCGCGGCTTCCAGGTCATCTGATGAGCTGGTCGCCCGACTTCCTGGCGGCGCTGGAGCAGCGGCAGCGGTCCGTGAAGATCCGGGCCCGCGTCGTGCTGCCCGCCAACAACGCCGGGGTCGGCGGCTCGGCAGACCTGCCCGACGTCGTGGACTTCCGGATGCAGGGCGCCCGGGTGACCCCGGCGACCTGGGCATCCACGCTGGGCGGCTTCGTCGTCACCGTCGGCACCACCAACGCGGCGAGCGTGCACAACTACGTCCGGCGCGGCTCCATCATCGAGGTGCTCGTCGGCTTCGGCAACTGGTCGGAGGCTCGCTACGAGGTCGTCGCCCGGGGGCGGGTGCGCAACGTCACGGGCTTGCTCCCGAGGCTGGCGATCGAGTGCGTGGACCTGCTCAGCTCGATGCTGACGCGCCCGGCCAAGGGCAATATCGAGAAGCAGTACCTGTTCCACGACGCGGGGGCGCCGGTCGGCCCGTACACCGCGACGAGCTCGGGCCACCACATCACAGCGGCGACGGTCTTCACCATGGGCGCGACCATCGACCAGACGGAGTTTACCTTTGACTCCGGCGTCGGCGCGGGCCTGCTCTACGTCGATGACGGCACGAACACCTGCTACCTGACGTACACCGGGATCAGCGGCCGCGACTTCACTGGCGTGGCCATCGTGGGCAGCTTCGGCAGCACGAAGCCGGCCCCGCGCATCATCACCGGCGCCACGGTCACCCACGTGCCCTACCTGCGTGACCACCCCGCCGACATCGCCCGCCGCGTCCTGGCGTCCACCGGGTCGGCGAGCAACGGCAGCTTCGACACCGCGCCCCTCCCCTGGGGCTTCGCCTTCGAGGACGGATGGCTCGACCACATGGGCTTCGGCCGCTGGTCGGGGCAGGTGATGATCGCCACCTCGGGCACCTACGAGTGGGAGGTCAAGGTCGATGCCCGCGTGACGTCGGGCCTGACGTGGCTCACGGGCCTCTTCCAGCCGGCTGGGTGCTGGCTCACCATGCGCCAGGGCGAGGTCACCTTCAGGGCCGCCCAGGACGTGTACCCGCCGACCATCGACAGCGGTATCCACATCACCGACGCGGACATCGCCATCCGCGCCGACGGCAGCCTGGTGCCGCCCAGCTACAGCGCCTGGGACCCCGCCGTGCCGGCCGAGTACGGGCGCGTGAAGGTCACCGGCCCGACCACCAGCCAGGCCACCGACAGCGCCAACGGCATCGGGTCGATGCCCGCCGGGTACGTCAAGGAGTACAGCCTGGCCGACGTGGCGTGGCAGAACGAGGGCGCCGTGCTGGCCGGCGACCGGAACCGCCTGCTCGAGTGGGGCATGGTCGTCCCCGAACTGGTCAGGCTCACGTGCGGCGGCCTGCGCATGGCCCAGCTCTGCCCCGGCGACCACGTCCGGATGAGCAGCCAGCTGCTGACCGGGCGCCTGGAGCGCGCGGGCACCACCTTCGACTACCGCCGGGCTATGGTCACGGCCATCACGCCCGACTGGATGCGGGGTAGGGTGGCCCTTGAGCTGAGCCTGCCTCCCGAAAAGAACCACACTGAGCAAGGGTAGATCCCATGGCACTCGTCGCGACCGTCACCCCCACCACCCGGTCCAAGAAGCCGACCCGGTACCACGTCTCGATCGCTGGGGCGTCGGTGGCGGCGGCGACCGAGGTCGAGATCACCGGCCTCCCCACCCACGGCCGGATCCTGCTGCTCCGCGAGGCGCTCGTCTCCGGCAGCGGCACGACCATCGACCCCGTGCTCGGCACGGCGACGAACCCGGCCACGTCGGCGCTGGTCGAGAACGACACCGCCGCGAGCGCTGTCGTGCTCCAGTCCAACGGCGGCCCCGTGCACTACTACTCGGCCACGGGCTCGCTGTTCTACCGCTCCGTCCCGGACTCCGGCGCTGACAACGTCACGGCGGCAGAGATCCTCGTCCTGGAAGGGTGGGGCAGCTGATGGGCCTCGCAAAGCCGAAGGCGCCGGCCAAGCCCGCCGGCGAGGCCGGCGCCGCCGCCGGCGGGGCACAGTGGACGGCCGCACTGGGCGCCGACGCCCAGCAGGACACCCTCGCTGCGGTCAGCACCGACGCGCCCACCGAGACGGGCAGCCCCACGGCTACCTACCAGTGGGAGCTCATCGACCCCACGGGGACCGACCGCGTGGCGCTCTTCAGCGGCACATCGACCGACGCCGACCCCGGCGGCTGGACTCCCGACCTTCCGGGCAACTGGCTCGAGCGGTGCACCCTGACCGTGGGAAGCGACTCGCAGGCGTGTAGCCGGGTCGTCCAGATCGGTGATGACGAGGGCTTCATCTTCCTCGATCTGTCCGCGGACGGCACCGAGGTAGACCCGAACAACGTGCTCGACGCGGGGAGCTCGTCGAAGGGCGTGACATCGACGCTGGTGGCCGACACCAACCACGGCGCCATCGACGCGGGGCTGGACCCCTACGTCCGCGCGATGGACGTGCAGCCCTACCGGCCGGCGTCCGCGCGGATGCTCGTGACTCGCGTCAAGATCGCGACCCCCCCGACGACCGGCCCCACCGCAGGCGCTTCCGGGCTCGGCCCCTACTGCGCGACGAGCGCCACGCCCGCCAGTCAGGAGGGCTACCATTGCGACTTCATCATCAACAACGCCGACGAGCTTCGGCACCGCAACTCGGTCGAGCGGCTCGGGTCCAACACGTCGGGCGCGGGCGCGGTGGCCGGTGCCCTGACGGCCGATATGGTGGTCACCTTCCGCGGGTTGGCTCCCGAGGCGCCCCAGTCGGCCGTGTCGCAGCTCATGGGCAGTAGCTCAGGGCTCATCATCGACGAGAGCACCGCACACGCCGCGGGTACGTGGACCGAC